>Ga0302162_10000085_pt1 | contig 29545 bp, 13 predicted proteins | sample I_Fen_E2_2_FD_193501 | JGI IMG/M metagenome (GOLD analysis project Ga0302162, IMG submission 193501) | Peat permafrost microbial communities from Stordalen Mire near Abisko, Sweden - I_Fen_E2_2 | ecosystem: Environmental > Terrestrial > Soil > Wetlands > Permafrost | place: Sweden: Abisko...
TTTCCGGATGAGATCACCGCTTACCGCAAACAATATGATTTGGCAGCCACCAAAATGTCGCAGATACTGGGCTTTGGTGTAAATATGTACGGGCGTTACGAGTCGGGTGAAATACCCAATGTGTCGAACGGCAGGTTAATAACCATCTGCAAAGACCCGGCCTTTTTTAAAGACTATTTCGAACGAAGTGCCTCTCACCAGTTTTCATCTAAAGACAAAGAGTCGATCTCCCGAAAGATTACCAAAGCTATCGAATTAAAACAGCACGACGTCAAACGTAAATTCGAAGAGTATGCTGCTTTGGGAAATGTGGAAAGAGGTGTGTTCACCGGCTTTTCGGCCCCTAACCTGGATAAAGCCCGGGAAATGGTTGTTTATTTTGCCGGTCTTTGCCAACCGTTTACCACCAAGATGAATAAACTTCTTTTTTATGCCGACTTTTTAAATTACAAGCGGACGGGCTATGCCATTAGCGGCATGACTTATCAGGCTATCAAGCGCGGTCCGGTACCGTTGCGCTACGATGGCTTGTACGGCAATGCATCTGATGTGGTTGAACGAAAAGATGAGTTTTTCGCAAACGATGTATCGGGCGAACGCTTAGTAGCAAAAAATGAATTCAATGCCTCTCTGTTTAGCAACGAAGAACTAAAAACCCTCGAAAGAGTAGCCAGCCGTTTTAAGAATACGCCTACAAAAGACATAGTTATGATAAGTCATGCCGAGCCGGCCTGGATGGATAATGAAAGAGATGAAAACGAAATTTCCTATCAATATGCATTTAATATGAAAGCATTTGAATAACGCAACCGACATTGATAATTCAGCTTATAGACTCACACAAAAGAAATCCCGAACAATATAAATTGTTCGGGATTTCCTTTTGTATAATCGGGAGCGCAACTTACAGTCGCACCCCGAATTGATTGTTCCCCTTTAGGGGTTAGGGGTCTTAATTACTAAACACCAACCGGCTTCCGTCATAATCTACCACGATAGCCTGATCGCTGTGTACGGTTCCACCAATAAGCTGTTTCGACAAATCGTTGAGCACAAACTTTTGAATGGCTCGTTTCACCGGACGTGCACCAAACTGCGGATCGAAACCTTCGGCGGCTATAAAATGGATGGCAGCTTCGGTAAGTTGCAGTTGCACTCCGTTTCCGGCCAGCGTCTTTTGAATCAACGACACCTGCAAGCGTACAATATCCTCTATCTGCGATTGGTTGAGCGGTGCAAACATAACCAGTTCGTCAATACGGTTCAAAAACTCAGGACGAATGGTTTGTTTCAGCAATTCGAACACCTGCGTTTTGGTTTTCTCTATCACCTCTTCCTGATTTTTATCGGTCATGCCTTCAAAACTTTCCTGAATAAGCGACGAACCGATATTGGAAGTCATAATGATAATGGTATTCTTGAAATTCACCAGTCGGCCTTTATTATCAGTCAACCGTCCATCGTCCAGCACTTGCAGCAACACGTTGAAAACATCGGGGTGTGCTTTTTCAATTTCATCGAACAGCACCACCGAGTACGGTTTCCGTCGAATGGCTTCGGTCAACTGACCGCCTTCATCGTATCCCACATATCCGGGAGGCGAACCGATCAGACGCGTTACGGAGAATTTCTCCTGATATTCACTCATATCAATACGCGTCATCATGTTTTCATCGTCGAACAAATACTCAGCCAGGGCTTTTGCCAGTTCAGTTTTACCCACACCGGTTGTTCCCAGAAAGATAAACGAACCAATCGGTCGTTTCGGGTCTTGCAGCCCTGCCCTGCTCCGCCTTACAGCATCGGCCACGGCAGCTATTGCCTCTTCCTGCCCAACCACACGTTTATGCAACTCATCTTCCAGATGCAGCAGTTTGTCCTTTTCGCTCTGAAGCATTTTAGTCACCGGTATACCCGTCCAACGGCTGACAATATCGGCTATATCCTCGCTGTCCACCTCTTCTTTTATCATCGAATGAGTACCTTGTATGGTAGCCAGCTTAGCCTTAAACTCAACAATCTGTTCTTCGGCAGCCTTTATTTTACCGTAACGAATTTCGGCCACGCGGCCATAATCGCCTTCACGTTCGGCTTTGTCGGCCTCGTACTTCAGGTTTTCAATCTCTATCTTTGTTTGCTGAATGCTGTCGATAAGCTTTTTCTCCGACGACCATTTAGCACGCATCTCGTTACCATCTTCTTTCAGATTGGCAATTTCTTCGTTCAGCTGAGCCAGCTTACGTGTATCGTTTTCGCGCTTAATAGCTTCGCGTTCAATTTCCAGTTGCTTGATGTTCCGGTCAATGATATCCAGTTCCTCGGGCACCGAGTCCACTTCCAACCGGAGCTTAGCCGCTGCTTCATCCATCAGATCAATGGCTTTATCGGGCAAAAACCGATCGGTAATATAACGACTCGAAAGTTCTACTGCCGCAATGATAGCATCATCTTTAATCCTCACTTTGTGGTGATTCTCATAGCGCTCTTTCAATCCACGCAGAATTGAGATACTACTCGGAATATCCGGTTCATCCACATTTACAATCTGGAACCTACGTTCCAATGCTTTATCTTTCTCAAAGTATTTTTGATATTCATCCAGCGTAGTTGCACCTATAGCCCGCAATTCACCACGTGCCAATGCCGGTTTCAGAATATTAGCCGCATCCATAGCGCCTTCACCTTTACCCGCTCCCACCAGCGTATGAATCTCGTCGATAAACAAAATGACTTCACCCTCGGCTTTAATCACCTCGTTCACGACCGATTTCAACCGTTCTTCAAATTCCCCTTTGTATTTGGCACCGGCAATCAGCGCACCCATATCCAGCGAAAAGATTTGTTTCGATTTCAGATTCTCGGGGACATCACCGCGTACAATACGATGTGCCAATCCTTCGGCAATAGCCGTTTTACCGGTTCCGGGTTCACCAATCAGTATCGGGTTGTTTTTAGTACGTCGGCTCAGAATTTGAAGCACCCGTCGAATCTCCTCATCACGACCAATCACCGGATCAAGTTTTCCGGCACGTGCCTGTTCGTTCAGGTTAATGGCATATTTGTTCAGTGCATTATAGCTTTCTTCGGCCGAAGCAGAATCGGCTTTCGCCCCTTTTCGTAATTCGGTAATAGCTGCCTGCAATGCATTTTCAGAGATTCCGGCATCTTTCAGTACCTTCGTCAGGCCATTTTTCTCAGCCACTAATGCCAGTAAAATATATTCCAGCGACACAAACTGATCGCCAGCCTTAGACGATAGCTCCGTGGCTTTTTGCAATACTGCATTCGCTTCTCTACCCAGATATGGTTCACCACCCGTCACACGCGGAAAGCCGTCTACCATACTATCCACCACAGCTTCCAGCGTGGGAATAGTAACACCCAGTTTCCCGAAAAGAAATTGTGTAACATCTCCACCTTTAACCATTAGCGCCTTGAGCAAATGAGGAGTCTCCATCACTTGCTGCCCTTTGGACTGCACCATATCAATAGCTTGCTGAATGGCTTCTTGCGATTTAATTGTGAAATTATTAAAGTTCATAGTTATATATTATTTGATATTTCAATAAAGGATGAATAAATCATTGACGTTAGGTATCTATCATCGGGCTACTTCACTCAAATTTCCTACCAACGGTATTATTCGGAAAGATTGTCATTAAATAAAAGAATTGACCTGATAAACAAGACATTATTTCAGCAGTTATGAAACTTTGACAGTCTTTATGCATTTGCAGGATAGCTGTTCCTATTTTTTTTCATAGAATACAATGTCTTTTTTGATACTTTTCATTCTATTATTCACAAAAAAAACTAACTTTGCCATTCCTACAAGGGAAATCACATAACCAATTTTTAATAAATAGTCTAATATGAGTAACACGAAAAGAGTTTATACTTTTGGCAACGGACAAGCTGAAGGTAAAGCAGACATGAAGAATTTGCTCGGAGGAAAAGGAGCAAATCTAGCTGAAATGAATTTGATTGGAGTGCCGGTACCTCCTGGATTCACTATCACCACTGATGTTTGTACCGAATACTATGCATTGGGGAAAGATAAGGTGGTAGAACTTTTGCAACCGGAAGTTGAAAAAGCTATCACCGGAGTTGAGAAGTTGATGAATTCCAGGTTCGGAGACGTTGAAAACCCACTTCTGGTTTCCGTCCGTTCAGGAGCCAGAGCTTCTATGCCGGGCATGATGGACACCATTTTGAATCTGGGACTAAACGATGCTGTAGTTGAAGGATTAATACGCAAAACCGGAAACGCACGCTTTGCCTGGGATTCATACCGTAGGTTTGTACAAATGTATGGTGACGTGGTGTTAGGCATGAAACCTGCCAACAAAAATGACATTGATCCTTTTGAAAATATAATTGAGCAAGTAAAAAAAGCCAGAGGTATTAAGCTGGACACTCAGCTCACAGTAGATGATTTAAAAGAACTGGTTAACAAATTCAAAGCTGCTGTATTAAAACGCACCGGAAAGAATTTCCCCGACTCTGTTTATGAACAACTTTGGGGAGCCATTTGCTCTGTATTTGATTCATGGATGAACGACCGTGCTATTCTTTACCGGAAAATGGAAGGAATTCCAGCCGAATGGGGAACCGCAGTAAGCGTACAATCCATGGTATTCGGCAATATGGGCAACACCTCTGCAACCGGTGTTTGTTTTAGTCGCGATGCCGCAACCGGTGAAGACGTGTTTATCGGTGAATATCTGATCAACGCTCAGGGCGAAGATGTAGTAGCCGGAATCCGAACTCCACAGCAAATCACCAAAGCCGGATCGCAACACTGGGCTACACTCGCAGGTATTTCAGAAAAAGAGCGTTTCTCTAAGTATCCATCCATGGAAGAAGCAATGCCTTCGATCTTCAAAGAACTGGATGCCATCCAAACTAAGCTGGAAAACCATTATAAAGATATGCAGGACATGGAATTTACCGTACAAGAAGGTAAATTATGGTTCTTACAAACCCGCAACGGCAAACGTACAGGCGCTGCTATGGTAAAAATAGCGATCGACATGTGCAATCAGGGAATTATTGATGAAAAAACAGCAGTTTTACGCATAGACCCTAATCGGCTGGACGAACTCCTTCACCCTGTTTTCGACAAAACAGCTATCAAAAATGCCAAACTGGTTGCAAAAGGACTGGCCGCTTCGCCCGGAGCTGCTTCCGGACGTGTTGTTTTTAATGCCGATGATGCAGCCGAATGGGCAGAGAGTGGTGAAAAAGTAATCATGGTACGTGTGGAAACTTCGCCCGAAGACCTGGCCGGTATGGCTGCAGCTCAGGGAATACTGACTGCACGAGGTGGTATGACATCGCACGCAGCCGTAGTGGCACGCGGCATGGGTAAGTGTTGTGTATCCGGAGCCGGAGCATTAAACATTGATTACGTTGCAAAAACAATAACCGTTGATGATATTACACTGAAAGAAGGTGATTATATTTCGTTGAATGGTTCTACCGGTGATATTTTCATGGGTAAAGTAGGAACTACCGAAGCAGAGTTGGATGCAGATTTTGCAGAGCTTATGAAACTTTCGGACAAATACACCCGCATGACTGTTCGAACCAATGCCGATACTCCGCATGATGCACAGGTAGCCCGGAAATTTGGTGCAACCGGCATCGGGCTATGCCGTACCGAGCACATGTTCTTCGAAGGAGAAAAGATAAAAGCAATGCGCGAAATGATTCTGGCCAACGATGCAGAAGGACGCCGCATTGCACTGGCTAAGATTTTACCTTACCAGGAAGCTGATTTCGAAGGAATCTTCAAAGTCATGGCAGGCTGTCCGGTTACCATACGTCTGCTCGATCCACCTCTGCATGAGTTTGTTCCTCACGACGAAAAAGGTCAACAGGAAATGGCAGAAGCCATGGGTGTTTCCATCAAAGTGATTAAACAACGTGTAGAATCGCTGAAAGAGCAAAACCCGATGTTGGGTCATCGCGGCTGTCGACTGGGAAATACCTATCCGGAAATCACCGAGATGCAAACGCGTGCCATTTTAGGAGCTGCATTAATTTTGAAAGAAAAAGGCATTATAGTATTACCGGAAATAATGGTACCGCTTGTTGGTATTAAGTTTGAGTTTAACGAACAGGATAAAATCATTCGCGACACGGCCGCTAAATTATTCGAAGAAAGAGGCGACAGCATTGAATTCAAAGTGGGAACAATGATTGAAATTCCAAGAGCTGCGCTGACAGCCGACCGAATTGCCGAAAAAGCGGAGTTCTTTTCTTTTGGAACCAATGATTTAACCCAGATGACTTTCGGTTATTCGCGCGACGACATTGCTTCGTTCTTACCTATTTATCTGGAAAAGAAAATTCTGAAGGCTGACCCATTCCAGATACTCGATCAGATTGGTGTAGGGCAACTAATACAAATGGGTACTGAAAAAGGTAGATCTGTTCGTCCAAATCTGAAAGTGGGCATCTGTGGAGAACATGGAGGCGAACCATCATCGGTTGAGTTCTGCCATCGGGTAGGACTAAATTATGTAAGTTGCTCACCATTCCGTGTACCTATTGCACGGTTGGCAGCTGCTCAGGCCGCTCTGAAAGATTAAAGACAACCAGTTAAAAAACAACCTATACTCCGGAATAAACAGACAATAGTTTATCCCGGAGTTTTTTTTGATCTGAACTTTCTCAACCCCGAAGAGCAAGAACAAGATCTTATATATTATTAGCAATCGGCCTTATACTGATAGGTTGCTTTTTTAAGCCTATCCATAATGGCAATGCCAATGCCTTTTTCTTCCAGTCTTTCAATAAATATTTGTTCCACTTCGTCATCATCTTCCATTTGATGAAGCGACGCAAACAAATTGGCTGCAACTTCTAGTAAGTTGCAATTATTCGATGTACGAATCACCCTATTTGCATTGAATACATTGGCAGTAGCCGAATGGACGATAATTCCGGAGTTTGCGGGCAATTCAGTCCGATCCAGAGTCACAAAATACAAAGGTTTCAGCGGCGAGTAATGACTATTCAACAATCCCGGTGAAGTGAGCTTTATATTCTTGCCCGGCACATTCACTATTAAACCCGGAATAGCCTTTTGCAAATCAGCAGCCGTAATGACTCCCGGACGCAAAATGGAACAAACATCATTATCAACCGAAACAACTGTTGACTCAATGCCAACCGCACCTGCAACATCATCGCCGGCTACCAAAAAATCAATTAGCATGGCTTGCTTCTCCACATGCTTATAGCTGGTCGGACTAAGCTGTCCGAATTTATTGGCACTTGGAGCTGCTACCGGCACACCGGCCATTCGGAGCAATTTGAGAGCTACCGGATGCGACGGCATGCGCACTGCCACCGAATCCAACCCGGAAGTCACCAAACCGGGTACTAAATCTGATTTTTGATGCACAATAGTCAGCGGTCCCGGCCAAAAATGGCGGGCCAATTCATACACAAGTGGATTTATAGGCTTGGCATATAAATCGTCGAGCTGAGATAAGGAGGCAATATGCACAATCAACGGATCGAATGTAGGGCGCTCTTTTGCCTCAAATATTTTTGCAACAGCAATTGGATCCAATGCATTAGCACCCAAACCATAAACGGTTTCGGTAGGAAAAGCCACAAGGCCTCCATGTTGCAGACATTCGGCAGCCTGATTTAATGCTTCTTCAGTTATTATTTTCATCCCTTACAAAAAACTAATATCAATATTCAAACTTAACTTCCATGTTTTATCCAAAAACAGACCGCTGATTTTCGGGTACAAAAGTACTCAAAAATCAGCGGTCGTGTTTTTATCAGTCAAAAAGAACTTAATCCTGCGACAGAATCTTTTCGTACTCTTCTACCGAAGCTCCATTCAAACAAGCTTCAATAATTTCACGTCCTTTAGGAGCTAAATCAGGTGTCAAGTAGCTTTGAAGTTCTTCTCTGAAAAAGTTATATAATTTCTCAGCCCCGGCATCATAGCCTTCTTTTCCAACTTCAGCTTGTTTATGCACCTGAAGGAAACGCGAAGGTATTTTTGCACCTTCAATAGTCAGGAAATTCAGCTCATAGCCCAACAGCGGACAACGTGCAGCCTGATATTGATCTTTGCGTAAACGTGCATTTCCGCGACGAGTCATATACTCACGCATGATCAATTGAGGTTTAAAACCGACTTTCCATACACCTACATATTGATTCGGAACCAACGTAAACAGCGTTTCCGGTGTATTTACAATTTGCTCCAACAACATATTGGCGTGATGCACTTTTTTCCCTGTAGCAAAAGGCCAGTATGAACCAACTCCTTCAGAGCCCATACCTGTACCACCACCAGTAATACTTGGATTAGCATGACCACGAGGCGAAACCAGACGCCACAACCAGGCCAATGCAGGTGGTAATAAATGGAACAAACCGATTATTCCATAATTAGGAGTTTCCAACGAACTTGGAGGACAACGCACACCAAAACTGCGGATATCAATTGAGACCGGAGTTCCAATTACATTTGGAACAATATCACGGGGTAAAACCACACGTGGATTCGGGCAACGTTTGCCCGGAGCATCTTCAATATGATTCCAAATCAAGGCAGTTCCTCCCGGATGTGTATCAATATTAAAGAACATCAAAGGTTTGGATGGATTTATAGTTACTTTTTCCAAAAACGGATCGTCACCATACTCGTTTACACTATCTACACGGATGAACCACGAATTTTCAGCATCCAGCACTGTTAGTTTTCCATTATTTTTTTGGATACTAGGATGGCACAAAGCCATATCGTCAGTAACTGGATTAAAAGTAGAAAGAATTGGTAAGCTGATTAAGCGACGTTCACCACTAATCGTATTTTCGCCGATCAATACTTGTCCGTTTGGTTCACGTACAATGTGTTGATGCATCTCACTCTTTCCACCACCACTTGCACCTTCGTGCATAAAAGTAGTTATATTGTCATATGGACTTACGGCCTGAACTGTAGAACAGTGTGCTGTAATCCAGCCTTCTTTTTCCCCTTTGGTAAGTAATGCTCCGTACAATCCTTTTTTGGCACTCGGTCCCGGATAAAGATTATAAGCAAAAATATCGTGACGAGAATTAGTGCGGCTATGTACCACAATTTGTTTTCCGTCGAAATGAGTGTGCCGGAACGTCGGTGCAATATAAATTGCCGAATCAATCGTAAATTCTTCAGTCAGTTCTTCAACCGGAACCAGTACCTGTAACATAGCCAGTCCCATTGCAAAAAAGCCTGCATTAAGAGGACAAATAGCAATACCACCTACGCCTATATTTTCACGACCGGCAAAATAGAAAAACACAGCCAAGTCCTGCGATTTTAGCCAATCAAAAGTTTCAGCTTTCAGAGGAGCAAAATCATAGCCGAATTTATCCTTAAATAATGGCTTATCTGTTGGTTTATCATCAGCAATAAGCATGGTATCCGGATCACGACGACGCATATAGGGTTCGGTATAGTTTGCCGAAATACCATTAGTCACTTTATGCACAATTGCTTCGGTGAAAACACCTTTTCCCGGAATATCGTAATTCACTTCATACGAAGTATTTCCTTTACCACCTACTGCAGCGTCTTGTAACTCTTCAATCGTATTAAACACTGTATAACTTACACAATTGTCTAAGACATCTCTTACGTCATGAGGGAGCGTAATACCCTTTTTCTTCACAATCTCTTCTAATTGACTCATGATAACTTATTTGCAATTTATTCCTGATGAAAAACTAACACTTTTATTTTGAAACACAAAGGTAATCAATTCTTTCTTTATTAATAAAGTATTACTTCATTAATTTGATATTTATTTCAACGATTTGAACTTGGAAATACACATAAGATTTCACTTATCCCTGAATTCAGATTTTCAAATCTAAAATTTCTTCTTGTATTAAAATAAATACTATCGCCAGCCTGAATGACATAGCTCTTATTATCAATTTCAAATTGAATCTCACCGGTCAACACAAAGCCATACATATAACCCTGAAACGTCTTAAACAGATCGACACTATCGGATCCATCGGAAAATCGGACCAAAAACGGATCGACCTGTTTATTCAGATCATGTTGAGAAATCAGATACATTTCCGCACCTAAGTCGTTCTGACAAATTCGAAGGTATTCATCTTTTCGAAAAACAGGATTGTTTAGTGCAGCTTCATTTTCACCGATCAACTCACCTACTGTAGTTTGAAGATTATCGGCTATTAGTTTCAGGGTAATTATCGACGGAAAAGATTTTGCCTTTTCAATTTGCGAAAGCGCACTCGAGCTAATCCCAACCTTTCTCGCCAAATCATTTAGCTGCATTGATTGCTGTTCTCGTTTACGTTTTATTCGCTCTCCTATTCGTTCCATAAATTACAAGACTAAATTTCCTGCAAAGATAAGAACAGTTTAATATATTAAGCAGTACTTAATCGAGAAAAATATCTATTTTTTCTTTTGCCCTCTGGTTTGAGGCTTTTTATATTTAATTTTCATTGCTGCAGCACGGCGGACTTTCATGTTTACTTTTTTGTTTTTATCTTTCTTCTCATGAAAAGCTTCACCGCCTTCTTCCTTCTTCGGAATCTGAACCAGGGTATTTTTCATTGCTACTTTGGGCAACTCATCTTCAGTCAACTCAGAAGAGACCAACACATCTGCCGGCATAGCAGTCATCGGAATCTTACGGTTCATCAATGCTTCAATTGCCTCGCGACTTTCCTTATCGGCCTTGGTGATAAACGTAAGTGCAACTCCCTTTTTATCGGCACGGCCGGTACGCCCGATGCGGTGCATATAATTCTCCGGCACTTCAGGTACATCAAAGTTTACCACGTGCGATACATCTGAAATATCCAATCCACGAGCCACAATATCGGTAGCAATCAACACACGATACTCGCTTTCTTTAAAGCCCCGCATGGATTCAAAACGATTATTCTGGCTTTTGTTGGAGTGGATCAAACCAAACTGCCCCGGAAACTTCGAAGCTATTTCATCGTAAAGAGCATCGGCCAGTTTTTTGGTTGAAGTAAAAACCAACACTTTTGAAAATTCAGGTTGGTTATTCAGCAGAAACTCCAACATATTTACCTTGGTGTAAAAGTTGGGAATGCGGAATCCTATTTGTTTAATATTTTCGAGCGGTGTTCCGGTTGGAGCAGCTTCAATTTCGAGCGGTTCAACAAAAAAGTCATGAACCAGATCTTTCAACTCTTCAGAGATAGTTGCAGAGAACATCAGATTCTGACGTTTCGTTGGCAGCAAATCAATAATGCGAACCAACTGTGGGCGAAAACCGAGATTCAGCATTTCATCCACCTCATCGATAACAAAACGTTTAATTGATTTCAGTTTCAGACTTCCGTTCAGGGTTAAATCCAATAAACGACCAGGAGTTGCCACCAGCACATCAACGCCAGCCACTACCAATGGCGTTTGGCGAATCATATTTACCCCACCGTATACTCCTACAACCCGGGTATTCATATAAGCAGTCAACTTTTCCACTTGCTCAACCACCTGAATAACGAGTTCGCGAGTAGGAACAACCACCAATATCTGCGGGTGTTTTTCTTTCGTAAATTTCCACTGACGAAGACATGGGAGAAGATAAGCAATAGTTTTACCAGTTCCGGTTTGTGCAATGCCCACCATATCCCGACCGGACATAACAACCGGATAGGCTTTTTCCTGAATAGTAGTTGGCTGGGTTAACCCCAAATCGGCAAGGGCATTTAATAAAGGAGTACTTATATTTAAATCTGTAAAAGTCATATTAATTCAAAATGCATAATTCATTATTCACAAATAATTAAGTGCAAAGATACTCTAAATGTATCAGACTCTGAAATTCAAGTTGCAAACTATAAATTATGAATTATGAATTATGAACTGATTAAGGTGCCAACCTGGATATTTTCCAGACACCGGACTCTTTAGAAAACAGTAAACGATCGTGTAAGCGATTGGCACGCCCTTGCCAGAACTCGATAGACGTGGGCTTTACAGCATAACCTCCCCAATGTGCAGGTTTGGGTACATCGTCACCAAACTTTTGCTGATAATACTGAAATTGTTTTTCCAGAAAGTCCTGCGACCGAATGAGCTGACTTTGCGGTGAAGCCCAGGCACCCAGTTGACTATCGATAGGTCGGGATTTAAAATAAGAAGTGGACAAAACTTCACTTATCCTTTCTACAGTACCTTCAACGCGCACCTGCCGCTCCAGTGCCGACCAAAAGAAAACAAGTGAAACCCGATTATTCTGAGCCATTTGTTGCGCTTTATGTCCTTCGTAGTTGGTATAAAAAACAAAACTATCATGCAAAAATTCCTTGAGTAAAACGACTCTGGAGTGTGGCTGACCCTGCTCATCAACCGTAGAAAGAATCATGGCAGTAGGTTCCAGCTGATCGCTTTCTATAGCTTCCTGCAACCAAATCTGAAACTGATCAAACGGATCGGGAAGTACACTTTGCTCATCCAAAGCCGAAAATAAATACTGTTTACGTATATCGCGAAGCATATCCTGAATTTAAATTATTTCTTTTACTATTTACCGGCTATTAAAACAAAATAGATTTGAATTGGTTTAATGCCGCAATTAAAAACTGATAAATTTACAGAGCTTTTGCCTACTAAATATCAGTTATTCCATTGAAAAGTTTCAAGTTGACACCAATCGTAGAAAGCAGATATTTGTTGATATATTTTCGCTGATTATTAGCCATTTTACAAAAGAATGAAGTACTTTTGGGCACAAAATAAAAAAAAACTATTCACTGTTATGAAAGACTTGCTGCAAGCCCGTCACATAGGCGTTTCAGAACAAGACGAAGCATATATGCTTCAAACAATTGGCGTAAAAAGTCTCGATGAATTAATCGACCAAACGATTCCGGCTTCTATCCGGTTGGAAGAATCAATTGAATTGCCCGAGCCCCTTACCGAACGGCAATATGCCGAACACATTGGGGAAATAGCGTCAAAGAATAAACTTTTCACTTCCTATATCGGACAAGGCTGGTACGACACATGCACGCCCGCCGTTATTCTACGTAATATTTTCGAAAACCCATCGTGGTACACTTCCTACACTCCTTATCAGGCGGAAGTTTCGCATGGACGACTGGAAGCTTTGCTGAATTTTCAGACAGCCGTGTGTGATTTCACCGGCATGCCACTTGCCAATGCCTCTTTGCTGGACGAAGCAACTGCCGGAGCCGAAGCCGCTACGATGATGATGAATCTTCGCAGCCGGGAACTGGTAAAAAATAATGCCAATGTCCTTTTTGTAGATGAAAACATCTTCCCATCCATCATGGCCGTGCTAAAAACCCGTACCCAGGCGCAAGGCATTGTGATGGAAATTGGCGATTATGCAAGCTATAAATTTTCAGATAAAAACTTCGGGGCTATCGTTCAATACCCCAATGCAAACGGAAGCGTTGAAAACTACGCCGACTTTGTGGCTGAAGCACATGCCGCCGGAGCCAAAGTAGCTGTGGCAGCCGACATTCTGAGTCTTGCCCTACTAACACCTCCGGGAGAATGGGGAGCCGACATTGTTTTCGGATCGACACAACGCTGGGGAATACCCATGGGATTTGGCGGACCATCGGCAGCTTATTTTGCCACCCGCGACGAATTTAAACGCGACATGCCGGGACGTATCATTGGCATAAGCAAGGATGTAAATGGTAAAACGGCTTTACGTATGGCATTACAAACCCGCGAACAACACATTAAACGCGAAAAAGCGACTTCGAATATTTGTACTGCACAGGCACTGCTGGCTTCTATGGCCGGTATGTACACCGTGTACCATGGTGCCGAAGGAATCAAAACCATCGCACAACGGATTCACGCCAGCGCTACCTATATCAACGAAATACTTCCGGTTTACGGATACAAACAAGAAAATGAAAGCTTCTTTGACACACTCAAAATCAGTTTGCCTGCAGGTCTCAACGCCGAACAACTCAAAGCTATTGCGTTGGAATACGAAGTAAACTTCCGCTATTTCGAAACCGGCGAGATAGGTATCAGCTTTGACGAAACGACTGACATTGACGATGTAAATACATTGATCGAAATATTGGCTACAACCGTTAACAATGTGGCTGTTTATGCCGAAGAAGATGATTTGGAAGATCTGAAATCGTACGACGAAAGTCTGGAACGTACATCATCTTATCTGACCAACGAAGTTTTCAATCGCTACCACAGCGAAACGGAAATGATGCGTTACATCAAAAAGCTGGAACGTCGGGATATTTCCCTGACTCACTCGATGATTTCGTTGGGATCGTGTACCATGAAGCTAAACGCAGCTTCGGAAATGCTACCGATGAGTCGCGCTGAATTTGGTGCTATGCACCCATTGGCACCGACCGACCAAACCGAAGGATACAACGAAATGATTTCGGAGCTGGAAACATACCTGATCTCCATCACCGGTTTTGCAGCTTGCAGCCTGCAACCCAACTCGGGTGCTGCGGGTGAATATGCCGGATTGATGACCATTCGCGCTTACTTCAAAGCCAAAGGTGAAACACAACGTAACACGGTGTTGATCCCCGCATCAGCACACGGCACTAACCCCGCATCGGCACATCAGGCCGGATTTGAAATTGTGGTGGTGAAATGCGACGAAGGTGGTAACACCGATTTGACCGACTGGAACGAAAAAGCTGCAGCTTACAAAGACACCCTAGCCGGATGCATGATTACTTACCCCTCCACTCACGGTATTTTTGAAGCTAGCATTAAAGGAATGTGTGAAACTATCCACAAAAATGGCGGACAGGTTTATATGGACGGTGCCAATATGAATGCACAGGTAGGGCTGACTAACCCCGGAATCATTGGAGCCGATGTATGTCACCTGAACCTGCACAAAACATTTGCCATTCCTCACGGTGGTGGTGGTCCGGGCGTAGGACCTATCTGCGTGGCCGAACATCTGACTGCATTTTTACCCAGCAAAACTTACGGAGCCAACACCGTATCGGCTGCACCTTACGGTAGCGCCAGCGTAACGGCTATTACCTACGGCTACATCCGCATGATGGGCGAAGCCGGACTAACCCGTGCAACTAAAATTGCTATACTAAATGCCAACTACCTGGCCGCACGGTTGAAAGACAGCTACGGAGTGCTCTACACCGGCGAAAACGGACGCGTAGGTCATGAGTTAATCCTCGAAGCACGCAACTTTAAAGCTACATCGGGCGTAACCGAAACTGACATTTCGAAACGACTGATGGATTACGGTTTCCACGCTCCGACCCTATCGTTCCCCGTACACGGGACGCTGATGGTAGAGCCCACCGAGAGTGAATCGCTGGCCGAGCTGGACCGCTTTGCAGACGCTATGTTGCAGATTTTTGCTGAAATAAAAGAAGTGGAAAACGGAACTGCCGATGCTACCGACAATGTGTTGCTAAACGCTCCGCACCCCGAATATTCTATTGTTTCGGACGAATGGAATCACCCATACAGTCGTGCAAAAGCTGCGTACCCTACGGAATGGGTGGCCGAAAATAAGTTCTGGACCAATGTAGCCCGTATTGACAACGGCTATGGCGACCGGAATTTGGTTTGCACTTGTCAGGCTTGGGAGTAGATGGAGAGTAAAAGAGCAAAGACAAAAGATTAAAGACTAAAGACTATAGAAGAAAGAAACCCTGCTTTGTATAAACAGAGCAGGTTTTTTTGTATCGAAGTCGTCTTGCCTTTTTATAATGTCGCACCTACGGAGCTTTTATTTAATTGAAAATAATATTTCTACCATAATCTAGCTCCTAAGGAGCATTTTAAGAGCTTCGTAGAAGCGATATTATGGTAGTATAAATTATACAGCATCTGTCTAAGCTCCATCGGAGCGACATTATGGGCATCATTAAAAAGTCAAGACGAACTCATCTAAAAAAAAGACAGATCTGCAACCGGAATCCGAGATAAACAAAAACAAAATTCCTCCCCAATGCACAGGCAAAGAGGAGGAAAATTATAAATCAGACACGATTGCCACTATTTGGTGGTGTCATCTGCAGGTGTATCTTTCTTTTTGGCACCTTGCTGCTGAGCCATGGTGTTTTTTATATTGTCGATTTTGACGTTTAGCTGAGAAATAAATTCGCTAAAACCTGCTTCGCCTTTCAGAATTACCGAAGCATTGACCCGATCGACCATTGAAATATAAATAGGGTCGACTGCCAAACGGGCATCATGCACATTTCCTTCGGGGCGGGCAGCTTCTTCGACATCGCGCTGATGAACGAGGAGGATGCATTCTGTATTTGTTTCGAATACCTTAAGCACCCACTCTGCTGCCGATACTTTGGCCACTGCAGCTACGTACTCCGGCTTTTGAAGCTCAGTACATAATTCGTCAAAGTCCGTAATTTTTTCAGCTTTTGTTTTGTCGAGGATGTCGGCATATTTATTCGTAAACCTTTCCAACTTTTTAGCAGCTTCTACCACTGTGGGATCAAAATGATCCAGTCCATTATCGATCAATTTCAGAAAAGCTTTATAATACTTTTCGCGCGACATGATTAAACCATTGATCGTCTGAGTTAACAAACTACCCTGTTCGGCCTTTACAGCCACCTGCTCAACAGCTATGGCCTGTTGCAAGCCCGGAAGTAAAGCTTCCAAATCGAGCTTTTTGGGATCATGTTCCAATACCAACCGAACAAATTCGGTCATCAAAAACAAATGTTGCGAGCTTCTCAATCGAGATAGCGGCGCACTGCTAATCTTCATCATAGATTTACATAAATTTAATTGATTATAAATAATTAGTTACGAGTTACAAGTTACGAGTTACAGGTAAATATTTTTGAAGCCCACAAAAGATGATATCTATCGATATTATTTATAGGTAACAAAGCCGATATTCATAAAAAAAATAAAACTCATCAAATCAATTCATCAACCACCAATTGAAAGTTAGCCATTTGCCCAGAGAAAAGCTCAATGTAGTCCTACAGTGACATCATTTCACTAACAATAACAACAATATAGCCCTACAGCGGCATGATTTCATTCAGAATACCCAGCTTGTAGCCCTACAACGCCCTGGTTTCATTATGAACAGACCCAATGTAGGCCTACAGCGGCATGATTTCATTAACAATACCTATCATGTAGCCCTACAACGGTACAATTCCGTTTTCAATACTTATAATGTAGCCCTACAGCGACATTTTTTCAGAAAAAATTTATTGAAAATCCATTGAAACAAGAGTTGAATAGTTCAGCAATATGCACAGCCTGCTATTTTCAGGGTCGTTTAATATGCTATAGCCATTTAAACCTCAATTGATTGTGCAAATATAAAAAGTATTTTGAAATTTTGCAACAAAATCCAAAAAAAAGTAGTAAAGAGGATAAAAAAAATAGAAAATTGCCCGTTTTTTAATACCAGCAATTATGACAAACCGACTTTTTAGCCAGATTGTAGGTAAGTATGAGTTCGTTGGTGCCAACGGACTTATTATTAATGCCCGTGAGGTTATAATCGTAACTGTAGGACAGGTGAATGGATTTGCTTAGGTCAAATCCAAAAATAAGACCTACTTCCGTACCGGTGCGTACAAAAAGCCCCACATCAAACAAGTCGGGAGTTTCTTCGAGACCCGACCGCTGACTTCCTTTAAAATAGCCGGTCACATTCAGTTCGGCCTGATACATATTGGAATACTGGATTCCGCACACACCAAACCCCAGATTCAGTACATCGTTAGACATCTGCCTGTATCTACCATATATAAAATTGGTATTGGTTTGATATTTATGGCTATTATCAAATGCCGAAAATAAATTAAGACTCGAAATACCCAGCCGAAGCGATTTATTAGTCAACTCCATCCCGATATCCGAATTAAAATTACTTTCGGTCAACAAATTTTCATAGGCAGCGGGATCGTTATTATCAGATAGTTTGACTTTTGACATATCATAGCTCAAATTCTGATAGTTCAGTCCCAGTCCCAGATGCAACTGCCAGTCTTGCCCCATCTTCAGCGCATACGCATAGGTCAAATTCAGATTGGTCACCGAGGTATATCCTACTTTGTCCTGAATGGCAATCAGCCCAAGCTGCGTATTCATATTATCGATATAAGTACTACCCGAGGCAAAAAATGTCATCGGTGACCCGCTCACACCCAGCCATTGTTTGCGCGCAGCCATGCTAAACACCGCTTCGTATTTATCATAGATAAACGCAGGGTTTATATATTGAGCACTTCCCCAATAATTATTCAACCGAATGTTCGATTGAGCAAGCATCAGCAAACTCAGCAAATTCAATGCTACTATAAAAATGAATCGTTTCTTCATGATCTCAGCTTCATCGGACCACCATCAGGTATCCTTCGCGTATTTTGGTTTCAGCCTCAAACGTATAATACAAAACATAAAAATACGTATCTTTCGAAACCGGTTTGTTGTTATACATGCCATTCCAGCCATCCGTCCCGTCGTACAACTTAATGCCATTCCGGTTAAACACCTGCACATGCCAGCCTTTCATAAACTCATCATTATGCCCGTCGCCATTAGGAGTAATAGTATTTGGAATTTCAATGACTGTAATATCGGTAACCACCGTGCTATCACAACCAGCTACGGTTTTCATCACATCGGTATAAGAACCTGTTTGGTTGTACTCATGCCCGTTTATCGAATACGATTCGCCCGACATAAGTAAGATATTATTATGCATATTGAAAACGGAGTTAACCGTCAAATTGAGCGTTACCATACTATCGCAGCCGATCGAATTGATTAAGTGATCCACATAGGCTCCACCCACCGAATAAGCCTTGTTATCCAAATAATAAGAGTCGCCCTGACAAACTGCAGCGGTCAGCTGAGCACTGCTGGGCACATTAACCGTCAGCTGTAGCGTAGCTGCACTATCACAGCCCGCAGCATTCACCAAATGTGCCACATAAGTACCCGTTGTGTTATAACTCGTACCATTAAACTGATAGGGATCATCCCGACAGATAGTTGTTCTGGTCATAGAAGCTGATGGTTGCTTAACTTTTAAGCTAAAGGTAACAATGCTATCGCAACCCGCTGCATTGGTCAGATTTTGGGTATATACTCCCGAAGATTTATAAACAACACCATTAAGAGGATAAGCATCACCTTGGCAAATTTCGACTTTTACCATAGAGTAAGTCGATTGTTTTACCGTCAGATTAAGCGTTGCAATACTGTCGCAACCTGCCGGATTAGTCAAATGCTTCGTATAAGATCCCTGATTATTACATGACAGGCCATTCCACACATAAGGCAAATCGGAAGGGCAAATCGCCATATTCGTTGTAGAAGCATAAGGATCTATCGTGACCGTGACCGTATTAGTACTGGGACATATCTCCATATATCGGATATCATCCAATGCAAAATCATTTCCAGACCCCAAGATATTTTGATTAACAATGCTGATATTGGCAGAGGTAGTTGCTGCGTCCGAATGCCAGATTGCATAAAACTTATACCATTTATTAGTCACTCCGGGCGAGGCAAAAGGAGTTCCAATCACTGTTCCATTAATGCTAAACTGTAAAACAGGAGGATTTGAAGATGTCACCGGGGTTACATAAGCATAAAATGCATAATCTTTATTAGGCTTAACAGCAATTGTCTGCCCCCAAATTTGTGACTTGGCAATGGGGACGCCATTTACAACAAGCATATTACCGGAACCGGAAGTATGATCAGTACATGTAGAAAATGAAGAATGAAGCTTATGCGGATTAGTCAGTATAGCATAGGTTCCTTCAGGGGTTAAACTAGTAGTAGTATAACGATAAGATGTCGAAAAATTCACATTACCGCTTTCAAAATCACCGTTTACAATCAAGTTCGGCGGATTCTCTGTATAACCTGTAACAGTATATGTAGTATTTACCGAAACATTTGCTATCGGATTTGCAATAGCAGGATCAGATAGCCCTGCAGATGGTGTCCAAAGATAATAATCGGCACCGGAAGCATTTAACTGCACATTGACATTTGGCTTGGCACTTACATTAGAAGTTGTGATTGGACAAAGCGATTGCCCAAACAATAAATCCGGGATCAGGAAAAATAATGCCAATTCTAGACAGATAGCAAGTAACCGAAATTTCATGCTACTGTTTTGGGGCTTAAAACAGTAAACAAAACACAAATAAACACAAACACAAAATCATTTTTCAGCATGCAAATTCCAATCATATCACTATAAAACAAAATATTAATTCAAACAAACTTTGAAGGATCAGTTTTCTAGAGACAGGAAGCAATATAAAATTGGATATCTGTAAATGAGGAAATTGTCAAAGATAATTATCACATTATTTTGTTGCTGAAAACTTACCGTTTTTAAACGTTCAAAATCGGGAATCCGAACATTAAACTGACAGCAACTAAAAAAATGGAGCTCTTAAAGCTCTGCACCTCCAATGGTAGATAAATAAAGTTAAATACGCACCTTCCACTGGATGAACTTTCACAAAGATAGCAAATAAAATGACAAAAGCAAGATACTCTGGTTCGAAGATAGGTTAATGTTTTTTATTTCCGCATCAAACGAGACCACAGAAAGAAGCAGACCGGCAAAAAAAGGCAGAAATCAATACCAACAATTATGGCATACCGGCTTTTTGGTCAGATTATAGGTCAGTATGATTTCGTTGGTGCCGACGGATTTTTGATTAATGCCCGTGAGGTTATAATCGTAACTGTAGGACAGATGAATGGATTTGCTCAGATCAAATCCAAAAATAAGACCGACTTCCGTACCGGTGCGTACAAAAAGCCCCACATCAAACAAGTCGGGAGTTTCTTCGAGACCCGACCGCTGACTTCCTTTAAAATAGCCGGTCATATTAAATTCGGCCTGATACATATTGGAATACTGGATTCCGCATAAGCCAAATCCAAGATTAAGCACATCGTTGGACATCCGCCTATATCTACCATATATAAAATTGGTATTGGTTTGATATTTATGGCTATTATCAAACGCAGAGAATAAATTAAGGCTCGAAACACCCAGCCGAAGTGATTTGTTGGTCAACTCTATCCCGATATCCGAATTAAAAGTACTTTCGGTCAACAAATTTTCATAGGCAGTGGGATCGTTATTATCAGATAGTTTGACTTTTGACATATCATAGCTCAAATTCTGATAGTTCAGCCCTAGTCCCAGATGCAACTGCCAGTCTTGCCCCATCTTCAGCGCATACGCATAGGTCAAATCCAGATTGGTCACCGAGGTATATCCTACTTTATCCTGAATGGCAATCAGCCCAAGCTGCGTATTCAGGTTGTCGATGTATGTACTTCCGGAAGCAAAAAAGGTTATCGGTGACCCGCTCACACCCAGCCATTGTTTGCGCGCAGCCATGCTAAACACCGCTTCATATTTATCATAGATAAACGCAGGGTTTATATATTGAGCACTTCCCCAATAATTATTCAACCGAATGTTCGATTGAGCAAGCATCAGCAAACTCAGCAAATTCAATGCTACTATAAAAATGGATCGTTTCTTCATGATCTCAGCTTCATCGGACCACCATCAGGTATCCTTCGCGTATTTTGGTTTCAGCCTCAAACGTATAATACAAAACATAAAAATACGTATCTTTCGAAACTGGCTTGTTGTTATACATGCCATTCCAGCCATCCGTCCCGTCGTACAACTTAATGCCATTCCGGTTAAACACCTGCACATGCCAGCCTTTCATAAACTCATCATTATGCCCGTCACCATTGGGAGTAATGGTATTTGGAATTTCAACGACCGTAATATCGGTAACCACCGTGCTATCACAACCCGCGGTGGTTTTCATCACATCGGTATACGTACCTGTTTCCGTGTATTCATGTCCGTTTATACGATATGAATCGCCCGACATAAGTAAGACATTATTATGCATATTGAAAACGGAGTTAACCGTCAGATTGAGCGTCACAACACTATCGCAGCCACTCAGGTTCAACAAATGATCTATATAGGTTCCACCTGCAGCATAAGCGCTGTTGCCCACATAATAAGAGTCGCCATTACAAATTGCAGCAGTCACCTTAGCGCTGGTAGGAAGATTAACCGTCAGCTTCAATATTGCCGCACTATCACACCCCACAACATTCACCAAATGTGCCACATAAGTACCCGTTGCATTATAAGCCATTCCATTAAATCGATAGGCATCCCCTTTACAAATTGACGCTGTAGTAGTAGAGGCCGTTGGCTGCTTAACCTTTAAGATAAAAGTAATGATGCTGTCGCAGCCCGCAGCATTAGTCAGATTTTGAGTATAAACACCCGATGATTTATAGATAACACCATTAAGAGGATAGGTATCACCATGACAGATTTCGGCTTTTACCGTAGCATAAGTCGACTGTTTTACCGTAAGATTGAGCGTAGCCACGCTGTCGCAACCGGCCACGTTTTTTATTGTTGCTGCCTGAGTTCCGGCTGCATTAAATGTCACCCCATGCCAGTCGAAAGGCAACAGGCTCGAACAAATAGTTTTGTTGGTTACGGAACTCGTAGGTTGATTAATCTTTAAAATCAAGGTTGCTACACTATCGCAGCCCACACTATTAGTCAGATGAGTGGTATATATACCCGCTGCACTATAACTGACACCATTAAACGAATAGGTTTCGCCCGGACACACCGCAGCACGGGTCGTAGAGGATGTTGGCAAAAGGTCTTTTAAAATCAAGGTAGCAACACTGTCGCACCCCTGAGCATTGATTAAGTGCGCCGTATAAGTTCCGGAAGAATTATAAGTCATTCCATTAAAAGTATAAGAAGCTCCCGGGCAAATACCGGCACGAGTGGTGGAAGTTGTGGTTCGTTTTACCGTTAGTACCAATGTAGCCGTACTATCGCAGCCCACAGCGTTGACCAAATGTTTGGCATAAGTACCTGAAGTATTATAGGCAATTCCACTAAAAGTATATGAATCGCCCTGACAAATAGAAGCCGTAGTGGTGGAAGCTGTAGGGAGTTTCACCGTCAGATTGAGCGTAGCTGTACTGTCGCAGCCAGCCTTATTGGTCAGATGCTTCATATAAGTTCCGGCCGTATTATACAGCACTCCTCCAAACGAATAAGACTCACCCCGACAGATAGCCACATTGGTAGTGGAAAAAGTCGGAACTTTTATAGTCAGTTTCAGGGTGGCTGTACTATCGCAACCCGCAGCATTAATCAGATGTTTCATATAGGTGCCCGAGGCGCCATACGCCACCCCATTGAACGTATACAAGTACCCCTGACAAAGCGAAGCAGTAGTAACCGACGAAGTAGGTACATTTACTTTCAGGTTCAGTGTGGCGGTACTATCGCAACCAGCTTTATTAATCAAATGAGCTGTATAAACACCAGTAGTCGTATATGTTGTTCCATTAAAGGTATATGAATCGCCCGTACAAATGGCAGCCGTAGTTGTAGAACTTGTAGGCTGCTTAATACTCAGATTGAGCGTAGCCGTACTATCACAACCTGCTTTATTCAAAAAATGATTTGTATAGGTTCCCGCCACAGTATAATCTGTTCCATTAAACGTATATAAGTCTCCCTGACAAATTGAGGCAACAGTAACCGAATTCGTTGGTTGCTTCAGTGTCAGATTCAAAGTAGCCGTGCTGTCACATCCTGCTTTATTAATCAAATAAGCGGTATACGTTCCGCCAACCGTATAACTTGTACCATTAAAAGGGTAAGTATCGCCTGTACAAATAGCAGCATTGGTAGTCGAATTTGTGGGTTCCTTTAGGCTCAAATTCAGCGTAGCCACACTATCACATCCAGCCTTATTAGTCAGAAGAGCTGTATAGGTTCCGGCGGTAGTATGAGTTGTGCCATTGAATAAATAAGAGCCACCAGGACAAATAGAAGCCGTAGTAGTCGAAGCCGTTGCAAGTTTCTTGGTCAGATTAAGCGTTGCCACACTATCGCACCCTATAGCATTTGGTAAATGTTTTGTGTAAGTCCCCGAATTATTACAGGTGATACCATTCCACAAATAGGGAAATTCCGAAGGACAAATAGCCATATCGGTAGTTGAAGTATAAGGACCTACCGACACCGTAACCGTATTGGTACTGGGACATACTTCCAGATACCGGATATCATCGAGTGCAAAATCATTTCCGTCTTTTATCGTATTCTGGTTAACAATGCTGATGTTGGCCGTTGTGATAGTGGGTCCCGAATGCCAGATGGCATAAAACTTATACCAATGATTAGTTACCCCGGGCGAGGAGAAAGGAGTACCAAGCAATTTACCATTAATGCTAAATTGTAATATAGGAGGATTGGAAGGTGTAACCGGAGTTACATACGCATAAAACGCATAATCCTTGTTTGGCTTAACGGTGATTGTCTGCCCCCAAACTTGTGAGTTTGGAGTAGGATCGCCATTCACAACAAGCATATTGCCTTTACCTGTGGTATGATCAACATAGTCGGCGAATGCATAATGAAGCTGATGCGGGTTAGTCAATATGGCATAGTTTCCTTCGGGGACCAAATCAGTGGTGGTATATTTATAGGCCGTAGTGAAATCTATATTTCCCGATTCGAAGTCTCCGTTCAAAATCAGATTGGGAAGGATCTCAGAATAGCCCGTAATAGAATATGTAGTATTAGTCGAAACATTTGCTACAGGATTTGAAATAGCAGGGTCGCTTAATCCGGCGGAAGGCGTCCAAAGATAATAATCGGCACCGGAAACATTTAGTTGAACATTGGTATTTGGACAAGTTCTTACATTGGTTGTTGTGATCGAGCACAGCGATTGTCCCGATAATAAATCAGGAATCAAGAGAAATCCTATCAGCACTAAAAAAGTTGTAAACGGCCAAAACTTCATGCTACAGCAGGGTGGTTTACAACAGTAAATAAAAATTCTAAAAGCACAAGCACAACATCATTTTTCAGCAGATAAACTTCAACCATAACACTACAAAACAACATATTATACAACAAACATATTGAAATACCAATCATTTCGGGTAAAACAAGAATATAAAATCCGGATGCTTACAAGTGAGGGGATTGTCAACGAAAATTATCACCTTATTTCTATCCGAAAAGTCACGATTATTGAACTCTCAAAATCAGAAACACGAACTTTCAACCGACAGCAACCAATCGAATGGAGCTCTCACTGCTTTGTGCTTGCAAAGATAAATAAATAAAGTTAAACAGAGTATCTGATTGAATAAAAAATACCACCAATGTAGCAAATAAAATGGCAAAATCAGATCGTAAAATTCGAGAAAGTATTTTTGCGTGTCATTTTCGTGTCAAATCGGGACACAGAAAGAAGCATCCCTGCAAAAAAAAAGGAACAAAAATCAATACCAGCAATTGTGACACATCGCCTTTTTGGACAGGTTATAAGTAATCATAAGCTCATTGGTTCCAATGGAGCTTCGCCGGATATTACTTACATTGTAATCATAACTGTAGGACAGATGTATTGATTCGTTTACATCAAATCCCAGGATCACCCCCACCTCGCTTTTGGTCCGGCAAAATAATCCCACATCAAATAAATCAGGCGTATCGGTCAGCCCCGATCGCTGACCGATTTTAAAGTAACCGGTCACATTAAATTCGGCCTGATACATATTGGAATATTGAATTCCACACACCCCGAATCCCAGATTCAGCAAATCATTGGAATTTTGCCTGTAACGGGCATACAAAAAGTTGGTATTGGTTTGATATTTATGATCGGTAGAAAAAGCCGAAAAGATATTTTGGCTCGAAGCTCCTAATCGGAAGGATTTGTTGGTTACCTCCACCCCTATATCTGAATTAAAGTTATCTGTCGACAACAAATTCTGATAAGCCGTCGGGTCATAGTCGGACGACAGACTCACCTTGGAGATATCATAACTTAAACTCTGATAGTTCAGACCCAAACCCAGATGCAATTGCCATTCTTCATTCAGCTTAATAGCATATGCATAGGTAAAATCAAGATTTGTTATTGAGGTATATCCTATTTTATCCTGAACGGCAATTAACCCAAGCTGCGTATTCAGGTTATCAATATACGTGCTGCCCGAAGCAAAAAATGTCATCGGCGAACCTGCTACCCCAACCCATTGTTTGCGGGCAGCCATGCTGAATACCGCCTGATACTTGTCATAAATAGCAGCAGGATTAATATAATGAGCATTTCCCCAATAATTATTCAGTCGAATGTTCGACTGAGCAATTATCAGCAAGCTGATTAAATTAAACGCAACTATAAAAACAGATCGTCTCATAAATTTATCTTATCGAATGACCATTAAATACCCTTCTTTCGTTTTTACCCCCGACTCGGTAGGATAAAACAAAACATAAAAATAGGTATCCTTTGAAACCGGCTTATTATTGTAATTTCCATTCCAACCGCTATCTCCATCATAAAGCATAATTCCGTTTCTATTATAAATCTGAACACGCCAGCCTTTCATAAACGTATCATTATACCCATCACCATTAGGAGTAATGGTATTGGGAACCTTAATAAATGAAAGCTCGGTAACAACCGTACTATCACAGCCATTTTCATTTTTAAGATTATCAGTATATATTCCTTCTTTGTCATACGCATGACCATTTATTGTGTAGCTTTCACCTGAAAAAATTCGTTTTTTTTGGGTAATTGCTTGCGGATAAGTTACGGACAAATTCAGGGTTACCGTCAAATCCTGCCCTAAAACATTGGTCATTGTTTTAGTAAAGGTTCCAGCATTGTAATACAGAGTTGCATTCCAGGTGTAAGGTAAATCGGATACACAAACAGAAGCATTTGTAACTGCAGATGTTGACAAATTTACTTTTAAAATCAATTTGGCAATACTATCGCAACCCATTGAATTCAGATACTTATCGGGTGCAGTATAAGTTCCGGTTTCGGTTAAAGCCAGTTTATTCCAAACGTAAGGCAATTCCAATGAACTGACAGACCCTTTCGACACCGAACTTGAAGGGAATACAACCGTAAGCTCCAAGGTTGCAATACTGTCACACCCCGCCGCACTAACAAATTGAGCTGTATAAGTACCAGAATCATAATACAGTTTCTTATTCCACACATAAGGCAGCAACGAAGAACATACATACTCCGTAGTGATTGAAGTCAAAGGTGTTTTAACGTGCAGAACTAAATTAGCAATACTATCGCAACCATTGGCGCTGGTTAACCGGATGGCATAGTTACCTGCTGCCGCATACGATATTCCGTTCCACACAAAAGGCAGAGCCGAAGGGCAGGTAGTCATTTCGGTCACCGTACTGGCCGTCTTATTAACCGTCAGTTTAAGCGTAGCCACACTATCACAACCAACAGCATTGACTAATCGCGCATTATAAGTTCCGGCAGAAGTACAGGTTAATCCGTTCCAAACAATGGGTAAATCCTGCGCACAAATTGTTTTACTACCGAAGGAAGTCGTTGGTAATTTCACCGTCAGGTTCAAAGCAGCCACACTATCGCAACCCGCAACATTCAACAGATGCTTCACATAGGTACCGGCAGCAGTATAAGAAGTCCCGTTAAACAAATAAGAATCACCCTGACAAACGGAAACATTTGTTGCAGAAACCGTAGGCAGCTTCATTGATAAATTCAGCGTAGCAACACTATCACAACCAACTTTATTGGTCAAATGAGCAACATAAGTTCCGGCAGCAATATAAGAGATTCCATTAAACAAATAAGAATCGCCCTGACAGACAGAAGTATTTGTAACAGAACTACTCGGAAGTTTCACCGTCAGATTCAAGGTAGCCATGCTATCGCAACCAAGTGCATTTGTGAAATGCTTGCTGTAAGTTCCGGTGGCGGTATAATTTATACCATTCCAAACATAAGGCAGATCAGCAGAACAAACCGAAGCGGTGTTAGTGGAACTACTCGGCAATTTCACTGTCAGATCCAAGGTAGCTATACTATCACAGCCAACTGCATTACTAAAATGCTTGCTGTAAGTTCCGGTGGCAGTATAGTTCGTGCCATTCCAAACATAGGGAAGATCGGCTGTACAAACAGAAGCAGTAACAGTAGAACTGCTCGGGAGTTTAACCGTAAGATCCAACTTAGCAGTGCTATCACAACCAACAGCATTCGTAAAATGCTTGCTATAAGTACCAGTCAATGTATAATTCGTACCATTCCAAACATAGGGAAGATCGGCTAAACAAACGGAAGCGGTAACAGTAGAACTACTTGGGACTTTTACCGTCAGATCCAACGTAGCCGTACTATCACAACCAACAGCATTCGTAAAATGCTTACTGTAAGTTCCGGTGGCAGTATAATTCGTACCACTCCATAGATAAGGTAAATCGGCGGAACAAACAGAAGCAGCAACAGTAGAACTACTCGGCAATTTCACCGTCAGATCCAACGTAGCCGTACTATCACACCCAACAGCATTCGTGAAATGCTTACTGTAAGTTCCGGTGGCGGTATAGTTCGTGCCATTCCAGACATAAGGTAGATCGGCAGAACAAATGGAAGCGGTAACGTTAGAACTGCTCGGAAGTTTAACCGTAAGATCCAAATTAGCAGTGCTATCACAACCAACAGCATTCGTAAAATGCTTGCTATAAGTACCAGTCAATGTATAATTCGTGCCATTCCAGACATAAGGTAGATCGGCAGAACAAACAGAGGCGGTAACAGTAGAACTGCTCGGGAGTTTAACCGTAAGATCCAACGTAGCCGTACTATCGCAACCGACTGCATTTGTGAAATGCTTGCTATAAGTTCCTGTGGCGGTATAATTCGTGCCATTCCAAACATAGGGAAGATCAGCAGAACAAACAGAGGCGGTAACAGTAAAACTGCTCGGAAGTTTCACTGTCAGATCCAACGTAGCTGTACTATCACAACCTACAACATTCGTGAAATGCTTACTGTAAGTTCCGGTGGCGGTATAATTCGTTTCATTCCAAACATAAGGTAAATCGGCGGAACAAACCGAAGCGGTAATAGTAGAACTGCTCGGAAGTTTCACTGTCAGATCCAAGGTAGCTGTACTATCACAACCGACTGCATTTATGAAATGCTTGCTATAAGTACCGGTGGCGGTATAATTCGTTCCATTCCAAACATAGGGAAGATCAGCCGAACAAACGGAAGAGGTAACGTTAGAACTACTTGGGAGTTTCACCGTCAGATCCAAGGTAGCTGTACTATCACAACCGACTGCATTCGTAAAATGCTTGCTGTAAATTCCGGTGGCAGTATAATTCGTGCCATTCCAAACATATGGAAGATCTGCAGAGCAAACGGAAGCAGTAACGGTAGAACTACTCGGAAGTTTCACCGTAAGATTCAAGGTAGCTGTACTATCGCAACCGACTGCATTCGTAAAATGCTTGCTGTAAATTCCGGTGGCAGTATAATTCGTGCCATTCCAAACATAGGGAAGATCAGCTGAACAAACGGAAGCGGTAACGTTAGAACTACTTGGGAGTTTCAC
>Ga0302162_10000087_pt1 | contig 29213 bp, 15 predicted proteins | sample I_Fen_E2_2_FD_193501 | JGI IMG/M metagenome (GOLD analysis project Ga0302162, IMG submission 193501) | Peat permafrost microbial communities from Stordalen Mire near Abisko, Sweden - I_Fen_E2_2 | ecosystem: Environmental > Terrestrial > Soil > Wetlands > Permafrost | place: Sweden: Abisko...
TGGATTAATTTCGAAGGCAAAAGTAGAACAGATAATTATGGAATGCAATTAATTTAGACGAATGGGTGGTTTTTGTCGATGGAAAGCTTTTTTGCCAGGTATAGAACGTAAATTAAATATAAAAAAGGCCGTTTTGCAAATCTGCAAAACGACCTTTCTTTTCGTCGGATTAAGAATTATTTTGGTTGCCAAAAGCAATTTTTAGGAGATACTATAGTTTCTTCGGCCTTCAGTAGCTTCATTGCTTTGTCTACTTCTTTACGTTCAAGACCGGTTAGTTCTACTATTTTACCTGCGTTTAAAGGTAAACCGGCTTTTTTCATTGCATCTAATACTTGTTCTTTTGCTTCCATAAAATTTTTAATTACCCCTAACCCCTGAAGGGGAATTAGGTTAGTTTTGTTTATAAATATCTGTTTAAAATATAGTATCGTCTTGAAATCAGTTAACACTTATTGAATATGAAGTAATTTAATTCCCCTTTAGGGGTTAGGGGTTTATTCAATATTCTTTCTCACTTTTTTCAAAAATGCCTGCATCCGGTCGGTGTCTTTTTCTTCAATAATGTCCAATAGCACTTTCAACTCCGCCCGTATATTCTCAACTTGTTTGGGCGTGTTCGGGTTGAATAAAATTTCCGTCAGCAGATAATCATCCTCCGACAACAATCCTTTGGCAATGTCCATGTGTCGTTTGAATGTTGTTCCCGGTGCTTCCTGTGGTTTCATTACCGAAGCAAAAACCAGTGTTGATGCAAACGGAATGGATAATGAATAGGCTATCGTTTCGTCGTGCTCATTAAAGCTGTATTCAAATATTTTCAACCGCAGCGATCCGTACAAATCTTTGAAGAAAGCTTTACCCATATGATCCGATTCTGAAATAATAATAGCACTTTGCGTACTCAGGTTGTCAAGTGTGGCAAAGGTGGGACCGAACATCGGATGGGTGGAAACATAACGCATGCCGGTGCTTTCGTAGTATGCCTGCAAGCCGGTTTTTACTGAAGCAATATCCGAAATAATGCAGTTCTTAGGTAGATACGGTAATATGGTTTGAAAAGCTTCAATGGTAAACTTCAATGTTACGCAGTTAATTACCAGTTCCGGCTCGAAAGCCCGGACTTCTTCGTAGCCCGTCATGCGATAGGTGTTGAACACAAAGCGCAACCGTTTCGGGTCGGTGTCAAACAAAGCCACTTCGTGTTGAATGCACAAAACATCGGTCAGGAATGTGCCCATTTTTCCGGCACCAAGAATTAATATTTTCATTTTTTTTGAGTAGACTAGTCAACAACTAAACGTGTTGACTGGGAACGAAAGTTTATTTATGCTTACAAAATATTGCTTGTAAATATTTTGCTTTTCAGACAGCAAAGGTAAATAAAAAGCTACAACTTTTCCATCGGTACAGCATCATATTATCACATCATCACATCATCACATCATCACATCATCACATCATCACATTGCCGCATCCTTTTTCTTTCCATACTCCTTATCAATTTTCAAAAAAGGAATAATTGCCAATGTGGGAATGGCGCAAATCATAATCCAGATAAAAAAATGTTGGTAGCCAAAGATGTTTTGCAACCAACCGGCTATCATGCCCGGAAGCATCATACCCAAAGCCATAAATCCGGTGCAGATGGCATAATGAGCTGTTTTGTGTTCTCCGTCGGCAAAGTAAATCATATAAAGCATGTAGGCTGTGAATCCAAATCCGTAGCCGAATTGCTCAATGGCTACTGCGATATTTATAAGGATAAAACTCGTGGGGAGTGCCCACGACAGATACACATAAGCCAAGTGCGGTAGTGTGATGCTCAATGCCATGGGCCAAATCCAGTATTTCAATCCTTTGCGCGAAGCTGCAATTCCACCTGTAATTCCGCCCAGCGTTAATGCGATGATGCCAACCGTTCCGTAAACGAGTCCCACTTGTTCGGTGCTGAGACCGAGTCCGCCAACAGTTCGGGCGTCGAGCAGGAAAGGGGAGGCCATTTTTACCAGCATAGCTTCACCCAATCGGTAAAGCAACATAAATATGATGGCCAGCAGGATTCCTTTTTTCTGAAAAAAAGAGGCAAAGGTAAGGCCGAATTCACGGAAAATCTCTTTTGGAGTGCTGCCTGCTTTCTTCGAATCGGAATCGGGATAAGGTAGTGCAAAGCGGTGATAAACGAAGAATGACACAAAAAGTCCCGATAATACAAAGAAGGTGATGCTCCATGCCAGCCGAAGATTACCTGTATAATGTTCTAACATGCCGGCCAGAATAATCAGCAATCCTTGGCCTGAAATCATGGCCAACCTATAGAATGTGCTTCGGATTCCTACAAAAAAAGATTGTTCCGGGCTATCTAATGCCAACATATAAAATCCATCGGCGGCAATATCGTGCGTGGCCGAGCTGAAAGCTATAAGCCACAATACCGCCAGTGTAGCCTGAAAGAAAAACGGCATTGGGATGAGAAAAGCTACTCCTGCCAATCCGGCTCCGATAAGCAATTGCATTGTAACTATCCACCAACGCTTGGTTTTGATGATATCTACAAATGGACTCCAAAAAGGCTTGATGACCCATGGCAGATACAGCCAACTTGTATAAAGGGCAATATCCGTATTGGAAATACCGAGGCGTTTGTACATTATTACCGCAACCGTCATAGCTACCACATAGGGGATCCCTTCGGCAAAATAGAGGGTCGGTATCCACGACCAGGGGGATTTACCTCCAACCCCTGAAGGGGAGTTGAGGTTAGTTTTGTTTTTCATTATCTTTACTAGAAAACATAATTAGTTCGGCTGTCCTAAATTTTGTCATTTTATATCCAACGGCTTCGCAAATTTTACTGTGGATACCTTCATATTCTTCTCTTTCAGTTAACTCATCACAAAACTTCAAATAAGCAAGATAACTTTCGCTTTTTTCTGTTTTATGGTGGTATGCAGTTTCTTCTCCAGTTATGTATTTATAAACTTTACTATCCCAAATTGCGAAAGCTTCTGGATTAATAAAGTGTAACAATTTACTTGCTCCAATGAGAGAATGATCTAGCGTATCTTTGAGTTTATCAAGGTCTTCTTTTGATAGGGGCTGCTGACCAGATTTTGCTTTGTTCAGAATTGTCAATACATCATCAAAATTATCTGAATGAAATTTTAAAGTCCTAGGCATCCAACCATAAACAAAGTTGATTCCAATAATTAAATCGTGTTTCTCTATTTTACTTCTATTTTTGAAATATTCTATAAATTCTGGATAAGAGATGTAATAGGAATTAATTTCTTTATCTTTTTTGAAATTTTCTCCATCTTCATCGAACTTTTCAAATGAAGCTGTAATCTTGAGTTTTTCTATCATACTTGATTGATTTTAGATTGTTTTTCTCTCAGCAAGTAATGTGGCGATATTAGATCAATTAATATTGCCGAAGGCAAATAACAGCGAAGTTTAATGTCGCGAAGCAAATATCAATATATCCTCTTCAATTCAGCCCCTCTGAAGTAATGCAACAAAATCTTGTCATACGAATATCCTTTTTCGCCCATCACGGCAGCACCAATCTGGCAAAGTCCCACTCCATGTCCCCAGCCGGCTCCGGTGAGGGTGAAATGTTGCGGAATGCCGTCTTCAATATCCGCTGTATCCACTACAAAGGCTGAACTGTACAGGTGCGAGTTAGATAGCCATTTGCGTATCTCCAACTCTTTTCCAACAATAATGGATCGTTTCGTGCCAGTAATTTTGAGTTCAATAATGCGTCCCGATTCGCCGCGTTTTACCGGAATCAAATCAATGATCTGTCCAAAGTCAATGCCTGAGCGGCCGGTGAGTATTTCGGATAATTCGGCTTGCGTATATTCTACTTTCCAGCGATAGAAGTCGGTGGTTTCCTGATCGTAATTGTTGAGCACTTGTGCCAATACCTTTTTATCTGTAGTGTTACAGAATGCTTCAGGCGATTGGTATATCCACTTTTCAGCGTTGGCTTCTACGGTAAAATCCAACTCGAATCCGACCGGATTTGTTGGGTTGTCAATGACCTTGGTGAGGTAGGGGTGATGCTCCGGTGCCCAACAGTTTTCAAAGGTTTCGGAAGCTCCGCCGCAGGATTTGCTGAAACGGGCATCGCAAATCTTTCCATCGTACATCAATACTTCACCGCGGGTTGTTTCAATCGCTTTTTCTACTGCAGCAGTCGATGCTCGCGTAATGCCTTGGTAGCGCTGGCAATGATCATCGGCACATACATCGAAATGGGTGTGTGCATCGCGTTCGTACCATTTGATATATTTGTCGTTTTTTTGTAGAGACAAGGCATGCCTTGTCTCTACGTCATGCGTTGCATGCGCGTTATCCGTTGGATCACCATTTTTTGTTGTAACGGTATACATAATCGGGTTCAACAACCAACTTCTCGAAATAACCGCATGCGCCTTTAATAATTCTTCCGATGCAGTGGCACTCATTTCGCTGGAAATTACGCTGGTGAGGTAATCTTCGACCGAAATACAATTGATGGCGGCTAAAATACAATTTTCAATAATAATTTTCAATGCACCTTTGAATCGTTGATTTTCCTTGCGCTCCCAATGAAAATTAATGCCAATCACTACATCTATTAAATCGAATGATGCTTCTTTATTAGCAGGTTCAAAGATTATCTCTTTCAGATATTCACCATCGAAAGCAATAGCTCCATCGAGATATGCAACTTTATGTTTTCCAGAGTAGTTCTTACCATTTGATGCGAAAGTTCCATTCAGCACAAATTCAATTTCATTGGCAGAGAGTATGCCTACTTGTATGGTGGGTTCTGTAATGTTCATTTATTTTTTTTATTCTCGTCAATGCTGTATGTGCTATAGCTCATAATACAGACTTTTGTTGCCGTGAAGATAGATATATTTTATGAATAGAACAAACGATAGTCTGTTGTTTTTATCGTTTTATATCGAGGTCCTTTTAAATAAACAAGGGATGCTCATTTGAGCATCCCTTGCGGTTTGAATCTAATTTCTTTTTCTAAATTTTAGATTTAATACCCTGCATTTTGTTCTAAGACTGCATCTTTGTTTAGATCAATTTCGCTTTGAGGAATTGGTAGTAACAATTTGTTTACAGATGTACTATCCAATCCTACAATGGGATGAGAGCTGGTGGCATCATTATTTAAGCGAAGTGCTCTTTTGGCTAACATACCGGTTCGCATTAATGTCATGCGTCTGTTTTCTTCAGCTAGAAGCTCTCTGGCTCTTTCATCCAAAATAAAGTTTAATGAAAGCTGAGCTGCTGTTACTGGTGATGCATTTGATCTTGCACGTAAAGTGTTAATGGTGGCGACTGCATCATTTATATGTGCACCGCCTTGTTTAAACTGAGCTTCGGCAAGTAACAGATAGGTTTCACCTAAACGCATGATAGGGAAATCTTTAATTGTTGAATATCCAAAAGCATCAAGGGGATCATAAGCACCCCATTTAGTTGTGCTTGGACATATTTTATAAATGGTATCAGCACTGTTATAAGGAACCAATTGTCCTAACTTCGCCGGATAAGCAGGGTCATTATATGTATATCTCCGTCTTATATTGAATCTTGAATTACGCATGTCGGTAGGATCGTACAATTTGTAAAGAACCCAATTGTTCAAACGTAAACGGCAAATGGATCTTCCTCCCAATGAATCGCAAATAGCAAGACCTGCAATATTATAGTATGCTGCTCCCCAAACTCTTCGCTGTTGAGGAGCTCCAGATGTTCCTCCAACAATAGTAGTCGGATTTTCTTGTTGAAGTACCCAGATTGCTTCGGTATTTCCCTGACTTCTTCGTTGATTACCATATACAAATATGTCAGAAAATGGATCACCTGCTTGTGCTTTCTTTACCCCATATCTGCTTGTAACTAAACTAAATTTGCCACTACTAAGAATAGCCTGGCATTGAACTTCTGCATCTGCAGGTCTCCCCATTCTTAGATAAGCCTCTGCTAATAATTGTTGAGCCATGGCTTTATTAGCACGGGCTTGATTTGTATTATCAATTAACGGCAAATTAGTAGCTGAATAGACCAGGTCCTTTTCAATTAACGCATTGACGCTGTCGAGTGGTGCCCGAACGAAATCTGTTTTAGGTGTAGTAATAGTCTTCGTAATTACCGGAACACGACCAAACAAAGTTGCTAACATATTGTAAGCATAAGCCCTAAAGAATTTTGCTTCTGCATCAATTTGGTTTTTACCTCCCTGTGATATTCCTGTAATGCTCGGCGATTCAACTGAGGTAATAATGTTGTTTGCATTATTGATTAACTGATAGGCCCACTTCCATGTATAGGCTGCTGCTCCATCCGTTGATACTAACTTATCATAACTATAATAGGGGATCTCCTGACTTTCCTGATTCGGAGTAGAATAAGCAATATCAGTACCGGTTTGCCAAACAGCGAGCCAACCTTGATGATCGCTATAGGTGTAATAATAGCTCATTTGAGTATATAAGCCTTTGAGTGAAGCTTGAAATCCCAAGGAGTCCGTCAATGTTGCCGGAGCATATGTAGAGTAATTTGTTTCATTCAGGAACGAGTCTTTACAAGATACAAATGTTTGTAACATCAGGAACAAACATATTATTGAAAAAAATGTCTTTTTCATATTCTTTGATTTTTTAATAATAATATTATTTAAGTGCTACGTTAATTCCAAAAACTATTGATCTTACACTTGGATAATTATTTGTCCAGCTGACAGTACCATTATTGGGACCATTATTAGTGGCACCATAACTAATGCCTCTGCCTGTGTAGGTGTCTTCCGGATCCCATCCAACCCAATTTGTAAACGTGTAAAGGTTTCTACCGCTAGCATATAAGGTAAGGCTTCTAAAGAATGTATGCTCAAGAATTTCCGGTGAGAAGACATAACTCAACGTTACATCTTTTATTCTTGTAAAGCTATTATCTCTTGGATACCCGTATCCCAGAGTATTATTGTAAGATAGCGCTGCGCGGGTATTGCTCATGTTTGTTGGAGTCCAGTATCCTATTTCTGCAGGAGTGTTTCTTCGGCCTTGCTCATCGGCATAATTCAAATCGACATTATTTTTCAACGAACCTTGCGATGTTTGAATAAAGATGCTTAAGTGGAAATTTTTATAATCAAAGGTATTGGTGATGCCTCCTATCCATTTTGGTTGTGTAGAACCTTGGTAAATTTTATCATTGCTAGCATCAATTTTACCATCTTTATTGACATCCAAAAACTTAAGATCGCCGGGTTTAGCGCCATATTTAGCTAAATCTGCATCTCCAGTTTGCCATACACCAATCATCTTATAATCATAGATTGCTCCAAGCGATTTTCCGATAAACCAGTTATTTCCAATGTCACTCTTTTTATCACCGTACAAATCAATGATCTTATTCTTGTTTGTGCTAAAATTCCAGTTTGTTGACCATTTAAAGTCTTTAGATGCGACATTTACTGTTTTTAGACTGATGTCAATTCCTTTATTTCCGACTATACCTATATTATCCCAAACATTTGAGTATCCTGTTACAAGAGGTAAATTGCGTTTTAATAATAAATCGGAAGTGCGGTTGTCATAAACATCTACTGTTCCACTTATCCTTGAGTTCAGAAATGAAAAATCTACCCCAGCATTTAACCCTCTGGTTGTTTCCCAATGCAAATTAGGATTACCCAGTATGTCTGCTATAACAGTTACATTGCTTACACCATTAAAAGGATATGAAATTGTCTTATCTACAAGTGATGTTTGATTTACACCTATGGCCATATTCCCTGATTTTCCATAAGAAGCTCTTACTTTCAATTGATCCAGAAAGTTCTTTGTACTATTCATAAAACTTTCGTTTGACATGTTCCATCCTATTGCTAAAGAAGGAAATGTGGCATATTTGTTCGTATTTGCACCAAAAGCGGAATAACCATCGCGTCGGGCTGTAAGTGTAATTAAGTATCGGCTATCGTATGAATAATTCAGACGTCCCATTTGAGAAAGCATAGAATAACCACTTTGGTATGAGCCAGAAGTTTGTTTTGCGCCGGCACTCAAATTGTTGACAGTCAATATGTCGTTAATAAATCCAACTGCACCGGCGGTAGCTGAAGTATAATTATTTTTTTGAGAACTGTACAATCCGGTAAAATCGAAATGATGTTTTTGCCAATCTTTAGCGTAAGAAAGTATATTCTCGATTACGTAAAGAGTTGTTTTAGTATTAGTTATTGAAGCCGTCCCAGAATTGTCATTTCCATCTCTGCCCACATAGCTTGAAGCATTTGTAGGGTTGTAATTGTAAGAAGCATTAAGTCGATACTTTAACCCAGGAGCAAATTTTGGTTTTAATTCGGCAAAGAAGTTCGTATTTACATTCACTCGCTGATCTTTGCTATCATTATAGGTTCCAATCAATGGATTGGTATACAATAATTCAGGGTACATCGGATAAATTTGATATTTTCCGGTTGCACTATTCATTAATTGCCCATAAGGACTCATAGCCGATGCGTTTAGTAAATTTACCTTGTTGCCATCATAGTTGTTTGAAACTAAGAATAAAGAAACACCGGTAGTCAGATAATCGGTTACATTTGTTTCCAAATTAGATCGTAAACCAGCTCTTTTATAATTATAACCTTTTACAACCCCTTTTTCGTTCAAATAATCTCCCGAAATATAGTATTTTACATTTTCGGCTCCACCTGAAATAGATAAATTATGGTCTTGTATAATGCCTTGTTGAGTTGCTTCTTTGATCCAGTCAGTAGTTGTCCCTGAGTTGTAATTTGCTACTTCGTATAAATTTGGAACGGGGCTGGTTTGTTTCTGATTTGTCTGTGACATATAGTCAGCATACTTTTGAACATATTCAGCTCCGGTTCTTGGAGTTAATGTGTGAGCAATATTTTCAACACCTCCATAAGCAGCATACTGAATAACAGGTTTTCCTGCAACTCCTTTTTTAGTAGTGATGAGTATAACCCCATTTGCTCCTCTGGTACCATAAATTGCTACTGCAGAAGCGTCTTTTAGGATTTCCATTGATCCGATATCATTGGGGTTGATGTAACTAATATTACCTTCGAAAGGAATACCATCAACAATGATTAAAGGATTTGTACTTGCATTGATAGAATTAACACCACGAACCTGAACAGATGGAGCACTTCCCGGGACAGATGATGTGTTTGTAATTGTAACACCAGCAACAGCACCTTCAATTGCAGTCATCGCATTTGTTACGGGTATTTGAGAAAAACGTTCTTTCGATACCGATGTGACAGAACCTGTTATATCACTTTTTTTCTGTGTCCCATAACCAACTACAACGACTTCATTCATATTTACAGAATTATCTTCGAGTTTTACGTTGAATGAACTACGATTCTCAACTTTCATCTCTAAATTATTCATACCGATATAGGTGAATAGCAATACTGTTGAAGGTTCTACATTGCTAAGCGAAAATTCACCGTTAACGTCAGTAATTGTTCCTGCGTTACTACCTTTTACCTTTACACTTACTCCGATTAAAGCTTCTCCATTCTTGTCGGTTACTTTACCGGAAACAGCTTTTTTCTTTTGTTGAGCCGCTGAACTTTGTGCGACTAATTCACTCCCATTACTTAAAAATGCTGGTGTTAACCATGCAAATAAAGTCAGGATACATAAAACTTTTTTTACATCCATGATTTTTAGATTTAATTAATATTAGAATTATACAAATGTTGTTTGTGATGCGGCGATTGAACATATTGATTCGCCACATTAGAATTAACTGGTTTCGTTCTTCATATATTTATTTTAGTTAGAGAATAATCTTACAATATGTTCGGAGAATATTGCTTAACGAATGCAAATGTATTATATCGTTCATTTAAGGTGGATAACTATTCATTCAAATAGGTTCAAAATTCATTCATGATATTTATTTTGTTGATATTCATTGTTCTGTGTGTGCTAATTTTACGATTTACCTATAGCCTGAATGAATTCGATATTTTATTCTATCTCATTTTTTATTGATTAATTTAAACAGCGAAATGCAAAACAATGTATTTAATCAAAGTTCAATGCTGAGCTTTCAGGTTGTAGGTTGAGCTAAATTGTATTTTTCCATCGGGCAATAGCGTGTACTCAGTGGATATCGATTTTCCCCCACATTACTTATTGAACTATTCGATAGCCTAATGTCGATTCATTCGACATTAGGCTATCGATGTTCTCAACATTAGGCTGTCGAGACTCTCGACATTAGGCTATCGAGACAATCGATAGTGTCAGTATGGATTGTTGATCGCTAATTTGAAAAAAAAGAGGGTGACCAATCATTTTGGACACCCTCCGCATTACTTCGCATATGCAATTCAGATTGGTTTAATCGAAGCTTAGTACTTTTCTGTCTCCATTCTTAAATAGTATTGTTACGCGATCTTTAGTTGCGGAATGTTGTATTCCCTTTACCGGTGCTAACTCATCGTTGGTCCACTTTTCGTCAGCCTTTTTCCAAAGCATCAAGCTTATGTACATTTTCTGACTACTCTTAGCCGGCGAAAACCGATCTGAGCCATTGATCACTTCACTTTGATCACTCTCAGGGTGTAATCCATTCGAGCGCACAAACTCTATGGAGTTCCAACCTTCTAGTGAAATTAGAGCCAACTGGTAAATTCCATTATTAATTATATGAACTTGATGTCCTTTTACGTTGCGTATTTCTTCTTTTATTGATCCTTTCAATTGAGGTAGTGCGTAGTGCCCAAGACGTAGTTTTAGCGAATCGGTACTCATAACTTTGTCAACGCGCAATATTCCATTGGGTAGTGGAATGTCTGCCAGCTTAAATTGAATATTCTTGTTTGTCTCAAGCTCTGCATCCCGATAGTAGATTCCATTTTCAAATTTTTTGAAGGTGAAGAGGTGGAGTGTTTCCCATTTGTTATCCTTATTGTTGACTACGTAATTCATAGCTACCTCACCATTTTTGCCGTCTGCCTGCCAAGGAAAGGCACTGTTGTAAGATAATCGGTTATAGTTTTCGGTACTGCGAAACTTTTGCCAGTCGGCGGCTACAGTTTCGTGACACCATGCCCGCACTTCCGATGCGCCGATGTTAGGGTAATCAGTAATTAGTATTTTTGATCCGGACTCAAATTTGTTGTATACTTTTCCTTTAATCAGTTTGTTTTCCCAATCTCCTTCATTTTCTATTGATGTCCAGAAAGGATTGTCTTCCGGAACTAATAATCCAAGAAAAACCTTTCCACCCCAATACACGCTACCCCGGCAGCTGTACATCTGAACGGCAGGTTCAAATGGTCCGTAAAATCCAAGCGTTGGAACTCCGTCTTTCAGAAAATCGGGGTGCTGAAAAAATTGTAACAAAGTGCCTGAAGCAATGCGTCGCATCCAACCATAGTTTGTTTCGCCTGAGTTTTCAAAGCCCATGAGCGGAAAGGCTGTAACCGATGCATAGCGATACGAGATACTACGTCCCCACATAATCATTTTGCCGTCGCGGCTGAAAAGGTAAGGGTAGTTATGCTTTAAATCGCTAAAATTGTTCATAAACTTTTTAGCTAGCTCCGGATAGTATTTATTTCCATAATATTCGCTCCACAACACGCCATACATCTGAAAAGCCCACATGCTGTAATAGTCGTAAGCAGGGCTGTCGTTGTACCAACCCTCGCCACTATAATGGTTTAATGTTCTGTCGAGATATTTTACCAGCAGTTTTTCATTTACGGTATAACCTTGATTTTTGAAGAAGCTCAATACAAATATGTTGAAAAATTTCCAGTTGGAGTCAACGGTTGGACCGTCGGCATAGCTTAGCATCAGCGCAGCTAAGGAGTCTTTTTGGTTCTGCGGAAGGGGCTTCCAAAGCACATCGGAAATAGCAGTCATTGAGATGGCTATAGCGCCAAACTCCACCAAATTTTGATGAGGCCCCCCATTTTTAGCCCGATGTTTAATGAAAGATGGGCTTGCGGGGTTGATGAGGTTGCACAATTGATGCCGGTAATAATCGGCGACCTTGATATTATTGACTGTCAACTCAGGATTTTCTTTCAGCAGTGGAGCAGCTACAAATAGGGTGCGACTCAATCCTTCGAGTTTTTCGGTAGGTATTTGTTCGTCATTTCTCGGATAACTCACCCCAACCTGTTTAGGAAACTTCATCGGATCGTCCAGATTATGAATATAGCCAAATGCTCCTTTTAGTAGATATAATGCTGCATCTTTCCAGTGTTGACGAGTCATTCCTGTAAACGGGCTCAATTTGTAATCCGGTTGATCAAGCTGAAATATCTGTTGTTTACTGGCATCATTATTTCCAGATTCAGTAATACTTTGAGCTTTAATAGAGATCAAATTTGTGGCAATCAAAAATAAAAGCAATGTGAGTTTCTGTGTTTGTTTCATTTCATTTTGAGTTTTAAGGTCCTTTGAAATTTTATTTATAAAGTTAGTTTAGTGCGTGTTAATTTAAATATTATTATAAGACAGACAAAAATATACAATTTAAACTTGGGAATAAGTAAAAAAAAGGTCAAAAGGGTAGATAAAACAAACAATATCATTCTCATGATTCAGAATGAGAAGGGTAGAAATAGATTACAAAATTAAAATTCTCCACTATATTGAATGAATTATATACTTAGAATATAATTTAACTTTGTATTTTTGTATGCTTCTTTTGCCTGTTTAGGAATCGGATATTCAAAATTAAAACTATCAACATGAAAATTAAAAAGCTAATAGTTATTTTCCTTGCTATCAACAGTTCTATCGGATTCTCTCAGAATCGCCCCACAAAACAAGAGCTCATTAATACAATTGAAAAGGTAAATGACTATTGGCAATCTACGCATCCAGATCCGGGCAATCCGTTTTGGGATAATGCAGCTTACCATACCGGGAATATGGAAGCCTATTTTGTGACTGGAAATGAAAAATATCGCGAATATTCTGAGCGTTGGGCGAGTTATAATGAATGGAAGGGTGCAAAAAGTATTGATAAGACAAAGTGGAAATACTCATACGGCGAAACTCCCGATCATGTTTTGTTTGGTGACTGGCAGGTTTGCTTTCAAACCTATATCGATTTATATCATTTAGCACCCGATAGTAACAAAATTGCACGTGCCCGCGAAGTGATGGAATATGAAATGAGCACTTCGGATAATAAGTATTGGTGGTGGTCTGATGGGCTTTATATGGTTATGCCGGTAATGACAAAATTATACAAGGTAACGGGTAACCCTTTGTATCTTGAAAAACTAAATGAATACTTTTTATATGCCAAAAGTATTATGTACGACGATCAGGCAAAACTTTTTTACAGGGATGCCAAATATGTTTATCCTAAACATAAAAGCATGAATGGTAAAAAGGACTTTTGGGCTCGGGGTGATGGATGGGTTTTTGCCGGATTGGCAAAGGTTCTGACTGATTTGCCTCAGGACAGTAAATACAGGCCCCTGTTTTTACAACATTATCAGGATATGGCAAAAGAGATAATTAAATGTCAGCAGCCGGATGGCTATTGGACGCGAAGTATGCTTGATCCTCAACATGCACCCGGACCAGAAACCAGTGGAACCGCATTTTTTACTTATGGATTACTCTGGGGTATTAATAATGGCTATTTAAAAGAAAAAACTTACCTGCCTGCAGCATTAAAAGGCTGGCAATATTTATCAACCGTTGCGTTGCAACCGGATGGAAAGATTGGTTATGTTCAGCCAATTGGTGATAGAGCCATTCCCGAACAAATCGTTGATGCCAATTCTACTGCTAATTTTGGAGTTGGAGCATTTTTATTGGCTGCCTGTGAAATGGCAAGATATGTGAAATAGAAGAGAAAAGTGATGTATTTGTAAGCTATTCGTATCTAAAATCCTAATTATATGAAACTAATAATTGAGGTAATCAAGGTAACGCCAAAAGCATGTGCGGCTTCAGTACATCATGAGCATGATGTTTATGATATCGGAAGATAATAGGAATTAGCATGAAACTATATACATAGAAGAGCTGTTCAATTTGGACAGCTCTTCTATGTATATGCCCACTGGTGTCCACCAAAAACATAAAAATATGGGATAATTATTTTTTTCTCTACCTGTCAAGTACAGAAGTAATAAACGTCAAAAATTGGTAAAGACTTAAAACTAGTTAGATAATATTCTTCAAACAGAGTAAGAAACATTTATCTATGATACTATTATTGTATTTTTGTATACAAGATGCATTCACTAATTTCATGTTCACCATAATAGTTATTCCATTAAGTAAATATTATCTGATTTATCCATAAAAAGAATCGTTTAAAGTGGCTCTATTCGTTTTCAATCAGTAAACCTAGTAATTTAAAAGTCTATTTAAAAACATAATCCCCAAAAACATGTTCACGCAAAATCGTTGTCTTTTCAGTTTGATGCTTATCATATTTAATGTTGGTCTTAGTGCTTTTCCTATCATGCCATTCAGTTTTGATAAATTTCAATATAATGATAAACTTCCTTCGAATTCGGTACAAAGAATATACAATGACAAAGAGGGGTATATGTGGTTTGGCACCAAGGATGGACTTTGCAGGTTTGATGGGTATAGAATAAAGACGTTTCGCTCCAGTTCTACTAATCATAATAAATTAACAAGTAATAATATTCAATGCATTGCCGAAGATAATCAAAATTGTTTATGGATTGGCACGACTGAAGGAATTGACATTTTAGATAAATCGAGTTATACGATTACTCCCTATAACAATCCAATGATTGGGCGAGGTGTTAATTTTATGTATGTGGATAAAGCCGGTAATATCTGGGTAGCAACCAGTGGTAGAGGAATTATTCGTATAGATCGCGCAAAAAAGAATCATATCTATCAGCATAATGCTAAGCCGGGATCAATTCCGTCTAACAGAGTGTCATCTATTTATCAGGATACAGAAGGAAAAATATGGGTAATGTTTTGGAAGGGAGGTATAGCCCTTTATCAACCCAATCAAGACAATTTTAAAACATTTCCACCAATAGGAAATATTAATAATCCAATTAGAATGTTAGAAGATAAAAATCACAATTATTGGATATGTACTTGGGGAGATGGCATGTTTGCTATGGACTTAAATAATATATCCGGGAATCCCTTTACTCCAGTGTCTTTTATTAAGAATGGGAAGCCGGCTAAAATGAGTGATATTATATATAGTATTGTTCAGGATACAAAGATGGGTTACATATGGATAATTTCATTCTCCGGATTAGATATGCTTGAAAAAAAAGATAATCACACACTAATGATACAAGATAGTAAATCACTTTTTAATGAACCCAGCAATAAATTGTTTCATGATATCATTGTTGATAGGAGAGGAAACTTATGGTTAGGATCAGTTGGAGAAGGAATATACAAACTTGATTATAGCAAATCTTCATTTCAATCTAACTCATTAGCATCTCTAACAAAAAACATTGGATATTCACCCAATGTTTACCATGCCTGTGGAGCGAACCACAACCAAATTTACTTAGTAATTGATCGTTTAGGATTATACATATTACATCTTCAAACAGGAGCATTAGTCCAATCTGCCAACCCATTGTTTCAAGGTACGCAAAACATACAGGTAATATACCACGTTAAAAGTAAGCACGAGATCTGGATCACAAAAGAGGAGGGAAATGAAATTTATATTGCTCAAGAACAATTAAACGGAGACCTTAGCAATCTAAGATCTATCATTATTGACAGAGCAAATCATTCCTCTATTAATTGCCTTTTAGAAGATTCTTCTGGCAATGTCTGGATCGGATTTGATCAGGGTGTTTATAAACGATCTGCAGATGGAAAAGTTTTTTTGATAAATCGCAAAATTACAAATACAACCAGTATTGCAGAAGATAAGAGAGGAAATATCTGGATCGGAACAGAGAGGCAAGGTGTTTTTAAGATTCAATTGAATATCAAGACTGAAAAAATATCTCGTATCATAAATTTTAGCGAAAAAGCAGGAAACTTACAAAGCAATTCTATTCAGTCTGTTTGTTGTGGAAGAGATGGAAGTGTTTATATTGGAGCCAGAGAAGGAAGTCTATATTTGTATAATGAAAGTGCTAATAGAATGACAGATCTTAGTAATCGGTATGGAATTACAGAAGATGCGATTCAGGACATTGTGGAAGATAATTATGGATTATTATGGATATCTACGGTAAAAAAGATTATTCGTTATAATCCTATTAATCATGTTTCTACTTACTTTACTCCATCCGACGGTATATTAGTTAGTTCTTTCTCCAAAGATGCTGGCTTTAAACTTCAGAATGGTCAGATATTTTTTGGAGGAAACAAAGGATTCTGTTTGTTTTCACCTGTTGCCACAAGCGAACATCCCGTATCCGTTTCAAAAGTGACTATCACAAACATTGATGTAAATAACCAATCTATTTTTGATCATAGCAATAGCTCTCATTTCGACTCACAACGCAACAAATTAATTCTTCAGCCTAAAGATGACAATATAAGTCTCGAATTCTCATCTCTGAATTACTCATCTGCAGAAAAAATACAATATGCCTATAAATTAATAGGCATTGACAAAGATTGGGTATATCTTGGCAATGATCGCCGATACGTGAACTATACCAACCTTCCTGCAGGACGATACACCTTTGAGGTAAAAGCTACAGACGAAAACGGTCAATGGGGTAATCAAATTTCCTCACTAATCATTATTAAAAAGCCTCCTTTTTATCAAACATGGTGGGCTTACTTACTTTATTTAGCCATTATTGGAATCACTACTTACTTTGTCCTAAAAAATCTTGCCAATCGCATCCGGTTACGAAATGAATTGAAAATCTCGCATATAGAAAAAGAGAAATCAGAAGAACTGGCTCAAATAAAGTTGCGTTATTTCACCAATATCTCTCACGAATTGCTTACGCCGTTAACTATTATTATGCTGTTGATTGAGAACCTACAAAAGAAAAATAGCGGTGACTCTTCCCAGTTCGAAATAATGAAAGATAATATTATTCGGTTAAAAAGATTGATTCAACAAATTCTGGTATTTCGCAAAACTGAGAGTGGCAATATGAAACTGAAGATTCGTCAGAATGATATTATTGCGTTTGTTAATAATATATGTCAGTCTAATTTTCGCCCTTTAATCAACGAAAAAGAAATTAGATTCTCTATAAATGCTGAATATGAAAGTTATATGGCGTATTTCGATCCGGATAAGTTGGATAAAGTGATTTACAACTTACTGTCCAATGCTTTTAAACACACGCCTAAAAAAGGATTGATAGCAGTGAAAATGAGTTTCGTTCCAAGGCAGGATGATGTATTTATGCGTTTGTCGGTGTCGGATACGGGAGATGGTATTGCAGAACAGGATATCCCGCATATTTTCAAACGTTTTTATATAAGCAGTACGTCCGATCAAAGCCAGAGTCATGGAATAGGGTTGGCACTAACGTACGACCTGTTGCAAATTCATAAGGGCAGTGTCGAGGTAAAAAGTCAATTGGGTGCTGGGGCTGTATTTACGATCGAAATACCGGTAACGTTGAGGTCTTATACCGAAGAAGAATTGTGGGCTGAAGAGGATGAAATGGAAAATACACTCCAAATTCCGGAAATTGCTTCGATAGAAGCAACTGTTGAAATTCAGGAAAAGCCAGAGAAAAGGCCAGATTTTACAATTTTGGTAGTTGAAGATAACCAGGAGTTGAAGAATTTAATTGTTGATTATTTCTCCAATCAATATACTGTTTTAAGTGCCGAAAATGGAGTGCAGGCATTGGAAATTGTAGCTAAAAATGAAATTGATTTGGTTATCAGCGATGTAATGATGCCAGAAATGGATGGGCTAACGTTTTGTAAAATACTAAAGAACGATGTGACAACCAGTCATATTGATGTGCTGATGCTTACGGCAAAAAATTCCACAGAAGACCGGATTGACTGTTATAATGCCGGAGCCGACTCATACATTGCCAAGCCTTTTGAAATGGCCGTACTTAATGCGCGAACCAGAAATTTAATACAAAAGCGGGTGCAAAAAACGAATGATTTCAAAAACAATAAAGATATTAATATTTCATCAATGGAGTATGGTTCCATTGATGAAGTATTCCTCAGTCAGGCAGTGTTGAAAGTAGAAGAAAAACTATCGGATGATACTTTTGATTTCGATCAGTTCGCTATAGATATGGCTACTTCCAAGTCGACTCTATATCGAAAACTCAAGTCGCTAACTGATCTTTCCCCTGTGGAATTTATACGAAATATCCGGTTAAAGCATGCTGCTCAAATGCTTACAAATAATACGGGAAATATTTCAGATATCGCATTTGCTGTGGGTTTTAATGACCCAAAACATTTCAGCAAATGCTTCAAAACTGAATTTGGACTTACTCCAAGAGAATATCAAAAGACCAAAAAGGATTAAAGTATTCATAAATAAACCCGTAGTGCCCTTAGAAAATATAAATAATTTGACATTGGAGTTTCCTGGCAAGTTAAGCCTACTTAGAACACCACTTCAAGTTTTGCCTCAAGCAGGTTTATTATTTTGGAACCGGCAACTTTGGTAATGATGCCAAAAATGGTTGGTGAGAATCTATGAAACCAGCTATGGTATTGAGATTTGGAAAAGTTTATTGAAATTCTTTTCAATAAACTTTTTTAATTTGTGTTTCAAAAATAATGAATAGGTCTTTTGTCTATTAATAATCGCCGGTAATGAAAAAGAGGAACCTCAAACTGAAGTTCCTCTTTTTTCCGTTTAATCAGAAGTCTATTGCCTGATGGGTTGCCCCTTTGCAGAGCCCATCTCCTCTTCAACTTTGCTTTAAAGTTGTTGATTATTCCGGGTAAAATAACCAACTATTTTTGGCATCATTACCTGAATCAAAAAAAAACCACCTTGGGAGATTTTAAACTACCCAAGGTGGTCATAACTAAACCTATTAAAATTATTAACCTATTAAAACTAAACTTATTAATTCAATGCTCCGGTATTTGGAGTTGTCGACCATCCCGGATTCTGATAAATCGGAGAAGTTGACACATCCGCTCCATCTGTAGAAGTAATCAAAAAATGTTGAGTTGCAATTGGGCTTAAATAATGAGCCATAGCCCATTTATAACCATTGTAGGCTAGAGAAGTTGGGGTTGTCTCATAAGGGCGTAAATATTGACTACGTGCCGGGTCTGAAACGTTACTAGCATCTCCAACTCCATATTTCAGATCGGTAGCTTTATACCAAGATTGCATAGGTCCCCAAAGTTTGAATCCTTCCACATGGTATGGAGTAGTGATCATTTGATCGAGTGCTCTCCATCGTTTTAAATCCATCCAACGCAACCCTTCAGCCATAAGTTCACATCGACGTTCTCTTCGGATATTGTACAGTGTAGGATCAATTAAACTCCCGGCAGAATATGCACCCCAATCATTTTTAGCTTCTTGAGACATGTCAGTTGCTGCTATTGTTTTGTTGAAGTCAGGGTCAACGCCGGCACGATTTCTAATTTGCTGCCAATAAGTAGTAGCTTTACTGTCAAGACTTCCATGTCTTTCATAATATGCTTCAATATAATTCAGGTAAGATTCTACAGCCCTAAATACAATTGAGCCAGTAAAGCCAGCTCCATTTGCACACTGAGCTGCATCATAGCTTAACCCTTTCCTTATAGCATATCCTGTAGTGTATTTTTGTTCTGCAGTAGTTGAAAGAATTAATGGGGTAAGTTCTATTGGTGTGGCATGATCACCAGAGGTACTGGGATAAAGGACATTCACTTGCCCAGGTGTTTTCAAAAATAACCATAAACGCCCATCTCTGTTCTTTTTGGCTACAGCAGCACTGTCATCGCCCATATAACCTGAATTCTGAGCATAAATAGGAAGCCCATTTTTCATTAAGAATCCATCTACCATCCCACGTGTAGTGCCTACTCCATCATTCCCTATTTGCTCATAAACAGGTACGTTATGAGTAATTCCAAGCCCCTTACTATATTGTCTCCAAAGGAGAACTTCACTGTATCCCGACATATCTGTAGCGCTAAACATGGAGCAATAAGGGTTAGCATCACTGGCAACGCTAAATGCTCTTCCGGTTTCATTTTCGCCAGTCATTGTATTGTTTACCAGTGGAATATTTTCAGCAACTTGTTGAGAAGATTCAATAGCTTGATCTAAGAAATAATTTATCTCATTATCAATGCTACCCGAAGGGTATTGATAGCTTGGGTTTTGAGTTTTTCCCGGCCAGTCAGTTCCATTTGGAACAAAGGCAGTTCCTTTAAAATTTTTCAGCCAGGTAGCTTCATATAGTGCAACCCTTGATTTGAATTGAAGTGCACAATACTTAGAAAGTCTGTTCTTCTTTCCATCAGGGGCAGTTGTTTGCATTAAGTTTATTGCCGAATCCAAATCCTGAATGATAAACCGTGCAACTTCATTACAGGGCTTACGTTTGCTGGCATCTGTCAGAGTTTGCCAATCATCCGGTAAAAGACTTGTAACAATAGGAAAATCACCTAATTTCTGAAGTTTATCAAAATAAGCAAAAGCCCGAATCATATAAATTTCCCCAACATAGTGCTTGATGTTAGTTGAACTTCCTGTGATTGTTCCTGCTTTTCTTTTGGGTTCAACTGTGTTCAGAAAATAGTTGCATTGACGAATATCTCCAAAGTCCCAGTCACCACCATTTTGGCCCACTTTCCATTGTCCGGGAACATACTTATTATCATACCACATTCCTGCCATATTATCTGTAGCTACATCTATACCAAAGGTACCAAATGACCAATTTCCATGGGTTGGAAATACGCTATATCGAGCAATGCTATAGGCTCCCAATTGTGATTCATCGTTCAGGTAATTTTCCGGCGTAATACTTGATAATGGTGTCTGATCAAGAAAATTATTACATGAAGATAGTAAGCTGAGTGCACTTATACATAGTGCTAAAATATTTTTGTTTCTCATAATTCTATTTTTTTTAGAAGTTAACACTTATACCACCCGAAATAACTTTTGATAGTGGATATGCATTGCCATTTGATGAGCTGCCTCCATCAATCGTTTCTGGGTCAAATATTTTTGACAACTTGGTATATGTCAATAGATTTTCTCCCGATATATATAGTCTTAGTTTTTGAATACCTACCTTCGAAGTGATACTAGGTGGAAGTGTATAACCTAGTTGAAGGTTTTTCAAACGGACATATGCTGCATTTTGTAAATAACGGGTCTGAGTTTGTTGATTTTTACCATCGCCAAAAATAGGACGAGGATAATATGCATTAAGATTTTGTCCAAGAGGATTGCTAGCATCTGCACGAAAATAATCTTCTTGTTCTTTCAATCCGGTTGACCACCAAATGCCACCGCTAGAGGCTCCCCAGAAGTAATAACTTCCCTGAAAATAATCTCTCTTAGCCACACCCTGGAAAAATGCCCGAATATCAAATCCTTTCCAGTCTGTAGTTAGTTCAATACCGAATGGTAACTTTGGAGCGCTGTTTCCAATTATTTTTAAATCTCCATGATCACTAGCTGTATTGGCACCGTTGTCAATTTTGCCATCTCCATTTAAATCCTGGTACATTATATCTCCAGCTTTCCAATTTGAGCCCAATGCATCTTGACCTCCATGGGTTAATGTAGCCAAATGTGCATTCATTTCTGCATCTGATTTGGCAATTCCAATTGTGGAATAACCCCAAATTTCACCGAGTGTTTCACCTGCTCTATAAGTGTCTAACTTACCTGTAGCATTAGGGTATCTTGTAATTTTCGTTGTTGAGTTTGACAACATTACTTTAATTCCATAACCCAAACCATTCGCAAGCCGATCTTTCCAACTTACTTCCAACTCAAAACCATATGTTTTAAGGTCGGTATTATTCGTTTTTGGAACCGCGATTCCAAAAGTTGCAGGTAACTCAATAGCTGGTCCCACCATATCTGTGGTAAAGCGTGTAAAATAATCAAAAGAAGCATTCAACCGATTATTCAGAAATGCTAAATCAGTACCAAAATTCCAGGTCTTAATTTTCTCCCAGCCCAAAGAAGAACTGATTATAGCCGGCATACTAGAGGTGTTCGGTTGGGCTCCATTGACTAACCAGGAACCATTAGCTGTGCCAATAGGCATAGTAATATAAGTAGGATATGGTTTAATATTGCCGTTGTCATCTACTATGTTTTGATTACCGAGCTTACCATACGAACCTCTCAATTTAAACGTACTAATATACTTTTCGTAAGGAGTCCAAAAAGATTCGCGGGCAATATTCCAACCTGCCGATACTGAAGGAAAATAATTCCATCTTTTATCTGCCTGAAATCTGGATGATCCATCATAGCGCAAATTAGCTTCAAGCAAATATCGCCCTTTGTAATCATAATTGATACGACCAAAAAATCCTGCTGTTGACCAATTGTAATACTGACCTGATACTGCTGGCGAAGCTATCTTGCCTGAACCATCAAAACCACTTGTTGTATTAATAGTTGGTAAAGATGCCACTATAATCCCCTGTCTGTCTGCTGTCAAATCACGATATTTGTTCATTTCGGATTGGAATCCGCCCATTACCTTGAATGTATGTCCTTCTATTTCTTTAGTATATTCTGAGAATATATTAGTATTAAGAAAATTAGTTCGATAAGCACCTTCGTGAACATTTGAATAAGAATTATAAACATATGCATTGTTATTGACATCATAATTCTGCGTTATTTGAGAATCCCAATGCCTGAACTGATCATCTGTTTTGTAGTTGAGTTCAGCAGTGGTTCTCCAGCCTTTAATTGGCTCGATGACTAATTTAGCTTGTTGATACAACCAATCCTCTTGTTTCTTATCGCGACCACCGTCTCTTAATCCTAGTGCAGGCGAAGGAGATGAGAATAAATGTCCGTTAGGATCATATAAAGGCAATATCGGCCAGCCCTGACGAGCTAAATCTGAATAGAGTCCATCGGTAAGTGAAGACGGTCTTACATAGTCCTCACGTATCCATCTTGTATTATAAGCGATAGTTGCCCAACTGGCTAATTTAGTTTCAATTTTAGCAGTTGCGGTGTAACGATTAAAATTATCTCCTCCAAATCTCATTAATCCGGATTGATCCAGATAATTTCCAGAGAAATAATACTTAGTAGTTTCGTTTCCTCCTGACACACTAAAGTTATGTTCTTGTGATGGAGTTGAACTTTTATAGAGAGCTTTGTACCAATCTACATTATCGTTGCCTCCGTTATAATCAGCCCAGTGAGTCCCGTTGGCAATAGTTGTCATTGGTAGTCCATTCGTATTTACCAGTTTTCCGGCTTGAAAATCCTGAATTCTTTTCAACCATGCATCATCAAAATAAGCTCCGGATCCACTATTTTTGGATGCTTCATTGAAATACAATGCAAAAGTGTACGAATCCATCATATGAGGCATTCTTACAGGAGAACTTGATTTGAAATTATTGCTATAACTCACAGAAAGTTTACCGGCTTTTCCTTTCTTTGTTGTAACTAAAATGACACCAAATGGTGCACGTGATCCATAAATAGAAGAAGCGGCAGCATCTTTTAAAACTGAAATATTTTCAATGTCTTGAGGATTGATCGCATTAATATCTCCTTCCGTGCCATCAATAAGAATTAATGGACTTCCACTTGATCCTTGTCCAATTGTACCAACTCCACGAATATTTATACTGGGTGTACTTTCAAGGCTTCCTTGATTTTGGGAAATATTTAATCCGGTGATTAATCCTTCAAGTGCCTGAGTTACATTTTGTACCGGGCGAGCTTCCAATTCTTTTGCATCGAGGGTTCCTACTGCACCGGTCAAGTTTACCTTTTTTTGAGTCCCGAAACCTACGACTACTACTTCATCCATCTTGACAGAATTATCCTCAAGTTTAACCATTAATGAAGTGCGATTTTCTACTTTCATCTCCAGATTATTCATACCAATATAGGTGAACAACAATACAGTTGAAGGGCCAATATTACTAAGCGAAAATCCACCGTTAACGTCAGTAATTGTACCTGTATTAGTCCCCTTTATTTTCACATTTACTCCGATTAGGGCATCTCCGTTTTTATCGGTTACTTTACCGGAAACAGTTCCTTTCTTTTGTTGAGTCGCTGAACTCTGTGCGACTAATTCATTTCCATTGCTTACTATAACCGGAGTCAACCAAGTAAATAGAGCAAAAAGACATAAAAATTTCTTTTTTACGTTCATGATTTTTTGTTGATTAAATTAGTATTAAATTATACAAGTGTTATTTGAGGCCTGCTGGCTGTACAAATTATTCTCAATAATATCTTTAAATTTAGCCTGTTTTGTTTTCCATGTTTTTTTGATTATTAATTGTTCGTTTAAAAAAAAAGTAGATGCATTACTTAATGAATGCAAATGTATAGCAGCAAGTTTTTATAGAGGTTGCTGATTCTTTCAAATAGGAGTGAAATTCATTCAACCCTAATAACTATTTGTATTTAAGATAATTATATCGTTGTGAATTGAATTAATAATTGTTGTTTAACTCTGATTTGAACTGAATTTGTATTTATTTAAGTACTTGTAATTGTGTGTTTTATATTGTGGCGTATAGTTTAATGTGTTTGTAATTATTATTTTACTCTTAATTTAAGCTGTGATGAAGCTATCTTTGAAATTCAGATTGATATATTTCTTTAAAATTTGATTTCTGATTCATTGATTTGATGAAAATATTCAAATCGAATTTGTGAATAAGCGAAAACCGTCGGAACAGGGCAAAAATAGAAGTGAATATCCGTTACGTCGCTTAAAAACTAGATTTAAAGAATGTCCTTACTATCGTTATAAACCAGCATTAATTATTAGGTTAATCAGGGTAGCCGACTAACGTTAGTAGCAGTGCACGACTAACGTTAGTAAGGATGCACGACTAACGTTGATCGACCATGATGACTAACGTTAGTCGGGGTGTACGACATGGACGTGTCAGGATATACGACATGAGTATGTCGGGGTAAACGACACCTTTGAGTCTATAAATATGGACTGTTTTTTTTGAAAATTGTCTCACTTATAGATTGAGAACTTAATAAATACGTATGTATTTGTTTGAAAACCTCTCGTGTAAATAAATGGGCGTTTAGTTTTTAGATGGCTTTTGCACCGATGCCTAAAATAATTTACAGTTTATCTGATTTTCCACTTTATTGAATGAATTATATACTAACTGAAAAGAGTACTTGTGTACTTTTGTAAATCTAATTTATAGTACTCAAGTATCAGCACCTGTTTTCAGTAAAATAATATCCATGAAATTTCTATTAGCACTTACTATCTCTTTTCTATCAGTTACTTTAGTGATGGGAGCAACAGCAAATCCGTATACTCCGGATTCATCACAGCCTAAGAAAGTTGCTGGGATGAAACTTGTATTTAATGAAGAGTTTAATTCCCAAGGCAGTCCTGATTCTGAGATTTGGTCTTTCGAGACAGGTTTTAAACGCAATGAGGAATTGCAGTGGTACCAGAGTAAAAATGCAAGCTGTAAAAATGGTTGTTTGATTATTGAAGGTAAAAAAGAAAGTTTTCCTAATCCCAATTACGTTCCCGACAGTAAAAGCTGGTACACAAATCGCAAAGATGTGCATTATACTTCAGCAAGTATAAATACAGCAGAAAAAAAATCCTGGCTTTTCGGGCGTTTTGAAGTGCGGGCGCGAATTGATACAGCTATGGGGGCATGGCCAGCTATCTGGACTCTGGGTGTAAGCAAAGAATGGCCATCGTGTGGTGAAGTGGATATGCTGGAATTTTATCGTCCCAACGGGGTTCCCTCTATTCTTGCAAATGTGGCATCGGGCACTAATGTTCGGTACAAAGGCAAATGGACCTCGGTGAAGAAAACATTGACCTCGCTAATGGTGAAAGATAAAAAATGGTCGGAGAAGTTTCATATCTGGCGTATGGACTGGAACAAGGATGCTATTAAATTGTATGTTGACGGTGAGCTTCTAAACACTACACTGCTGAGCGAGACACTTAATGCCGATGGAACTAATCCGTTTTTACAACCACATTATCTTCTTCTGAATCTTGCTTTGGGTGCAAACGGGGGTGATCCGGATCGCAGCCCTTTTCCAATAATTTTTGAAGTTGATTATGTTCGGATTTACCAAAGAACCGATTCAAAATAGTACCCTTAGTAAAAGTCTTTATTGCCTCCCAATTAAATATCATCTAACAATATATTTATGAGAAAAATATTATTTCTATTCATCCTCTTTCTATTGTCTATAAGCAGATCAATGATTGCTCAGACACCAAAACAAACCTATACCTTAAATAGTGCCGGAACTTTTATAGCCGGAAACAAGGAATTCATGCTCAATGGGAAGCCATTCATCATACGGGCAGGTGAGCTACATTATACCCGCATTCCCAGGGCCTATTGGGATCATCGACTAAAGATGTGTAAGGCGATGGGAATGAATACTATTTGCATTTACTTGTTTTGGAATATCCATGAACAAACTCCCGGTGTTTTCGATTTTACTGGACAAAATGATGTGGCTGAATTTGTGCGGTTGATACAAAAGAATGGGATGTACTGTATTGTTCGTCCCGGTCCATACGTATGTGCCGAATGGGATATGGGTGGACTGCCCTGGTGGTTGTTGAAAAAGAAAGATTTGCAGGTGCGAGGTCTTTCTGATGGCTACTTTATGGAGCGAACTAAAAACTATTTGAACGAAGTGGGAAAACAACTGGCTCCACTCCAGATTCAAAAGGGTGGAAACATTATTATGGTGCAGGTTGAGAACGAATATGGCACCTGGGGAAGCGATGGTAAATATATGGAAACTATGCGTGATAATATTCGTCAGGCTGGTTTTGATAAAGTACAACTGCTGCGTTGCGATTGGTCATCCAACTTCTTCCGTTATAAACTTGATGGGGCTGTAAATGCATTAAATTTTGGTGCTGGTTCTAACATTGACGATCAGTTCCGTAAGTTCAAAGAGATGAACCCTACTTCACCTTTAATGTGCGGTGAATACTGGACCGGTTGGTTCGATCAATGGGGTCGTCCACACGAAACCCGGGACATCAATAGCTTTATTGGTAGTCTTAAAGACATGATGGATCGCAAAATATCATTCAGTTTATATATGGCTCATGGTGGAACAACCATGGGGCAATGGGCAGGTGCTAATGCTCCGGCTTATGCACCCACTACTTCGTCGTACGATTATAATGCACCTATCGACGAGGGTGGCAATCCAACCGATAAGTTTTATGCTATTCGTGATTTGTTGAAAAACTATTTGCAGGAGGGTGAAACCTTGGCTGAGGTCCCTCAGAATCCGGAAAAAACGATTACGATTCCAACAATTAAATTTACACAAACAGCTAATGTGTTTGATAACTTGCCTGCTGCTAAACAATCGGCAACTATTCTGCCTATGGAATTTTTTGATCAAGGCTGGGGTTCTATCATTTATCGTAAACAACTACAGGCATGCAATCGTAAACAAACGCTTATTATTAAAGATGTGCACGATTGGGCAACCGTATTTATCAATGGTAAAGTAATAGGAAAACTGGATCGCCGCAGAGCTGAAAGCACTGTTGAACTTCCCGTTTTAAAGGCAAATGCCCGCTTGGATATTTTGGTGGAAGGTATGGGACGTGTAAACTATGGTGAGGCAATTCTGGATCGCAAAGGGATTACAGATAAAGTGCTTTTGTCGGATGGAAAAACAGAAACAGAGTTGAAGAACTGGACTGTTTATAATCTACCCGTAGATTATAAGTTTCAAACAAAAGCCAAATTCGGCGTAAAATCGGCAACCGGACCGGCGTGGTACAAAGCTTCTTTCAACCGGACTAAAACAGGGTACACTTACCTAAACATGAGTACATGGGGCAAAGGAATGGTTTGGGTGAACGGATATAATTTAGGTCGCTTCTGGAAAATAGGACCAACACAAACACTATGTGTGCCGGGCTGCTATTTGAAAAAAGGAGTGAATGAAATTATTGTATTGGACATTGATAAACCAGTTACTCCAAGCATTGCCGGGCTTGATCACCCGATTCTGGATGTCATCGGAAAAGATGATAACCAACAACAAAAAGGAACCAAAAATCTTAATCTGAATGGCCTGAATGCAGTGGTGTCGGGAACGTTTCCTGCTGAGAGTGGATGGAAAACAGTCAATTTAGATGAAATGCTTGCAGGGCGTTATTTTTGCTTTGAAGCCCTGAGTGCACAAGACGCGAATGATAACAGTACGTCGGTTGCCGAGTTTGAAATACTTGGCGACGATGGTAAGGCAGTTTCGTCTATCAACTGGAAAGTTGTATTTGTAGATAGCGAAGAAACAGAAAAGATGGCAAATGGAGCCGATAAATTATTTGATATTCAGGAGTCGGTTATCTGGCAAACAAAAATAGGTGACAAAGCAAATCATCCGCACCAGGTGGTAATTGATATGGGTAAAGAAATTAATGTAAAAGGATTCAGAATCCTTCCCCGCACCGACAAAAGTACAAAAGGGATAGTAAAGGACTATCGCTTCTTCCTCGAAAAGAAACCGTTTAAGTTCTAGATAGCTTCTCTTAATTGTTTGCAACCTCACAGTTGCTATTGGTTCAATTCTAATTAGTATTGTTCCGATAGCAACTGTTTTTGTTTTTTTTCTTGTTTATCTGAGCTGAAAACAGGGTCTGCTGAAAAACTCCGATAGGAGTTAAACTGTGCATAACCCCCAGTGAACGAAGTGAAACTGGGGGATGGAACTAACCTCTGAAATACAACCCCGTAGTGGGTTGAACATAATAATTATTTGTTGTTGAACCCACTACGGGGTTCTGCTCTCTCTCTTTTCTTCACTCCCCCAGTTGAACTGGGGGTTATGTATAGTTAATCCCTGCGGGATTCATATTTTTTTTGTTTATTTGAGCTGAAAACAGGGTCTGCTGAAAAACTCCGATAGGAGTTAAACTGTGCATAACCCCCAGTGAACGAAGTGAAACTGGGGGATGGAACTATCCTCTGAAATACAACCCCGTAGTGGGTTGAACATAATAATTATTAGTTGTTGAACCCACTACGGGGGTC
>Ga0302162_10000090_pt1 | contig 28705 bp, 23 predicted proteins | sample I_Fen_E2_2_FD_193501 | JGI IMG/M metagenome (GOLD analysis project Ga0302162, IMG submission 193501) | Peat permafrost microbial communities from Stordalen Mire near Abisko, Sweden - I_Fen_E2_2 | ecosystem: Environmental > Terrestrial > Soil > Wetlands > Permafrost | place: Sweden: Abisko...
TTACCTTCTAAAATATTATTAGGATATATTATTGTATCTTTTCCTATTTCAACATCAATTCCTATATATGTTGTTTTAGGATCAATTAATGTAACTCCGTTTTCCATATGCTTAATATTTATTCTATTTTTAAGTATTTCTTCTGCTTCTGCTAATTGAACTCTTGAATTTATTCCAATAGTTTCTTCATACTCTGCTACCACTGCGCCTATTGACCTATCTTCTGATTTTAATATTTCTATAATATCTGTAAGATAATATTCCCCTTGTTCATTATTATTATTCAATTTATCTAAAGCATCTACTAATAGTTCAATGTCAAAACAATAAATTCCAGAATTCATTTCTGCAATTTTAAGTTCTTCTTGATTGCAATCTTTATGTTCAACAATTTTTAAAACTTGATCATTTTTTCTTACTATTCTTCCATATCCAGTTGGATCTTCAACAATTGCTGTTAAAATGGTTGCTGCATTTTTATTTTCTATATGATCGCCAACTAATTTTTCAATTGTAGATTGCTTTATTAAAGGAGTATCGCCTGTAAAAATAGCAACTACTCCTTTCTTATCCTTTAAAAACTGCTCAGCACATTTAACTGCATGACCAGTACCTAATTGCTCAGCTTGTAGTGAATAAGATACTTTTTTATCTATAGTTCTTTCCTTTACAAGTTCCGCACCCTTACCTATGATTACATCTATATCATCAATCTCTGAATTTCTTATTGAGTCTATAACATGTTTTAACATCTCTTTACCGCATACTTTATGCAACACTTTAGGTAAATCTGACTTTATTCTCTTACCTTGACCAGCTGCTAAAACTAGTGCACATTTATACATTATATATCACACCTCATCTTTAAATTTAGGCATCCAAGAAAATCTGCTTCACACTTTTCTCATCTGTGAAATGATCTTGGTTGCGCTCCGCGCTTTTTTACCTGTGTTTATTTTTTTAATATACCTTATATTAACACGATTAATTTTCTTAATAACGCGTTAAATATTCATGCTAATTTAATTATATTGGAAAGCTAATTTTATTTCAACCCATATAACGCCTTAGTATTTCCTTTAGAAATTTTATTTCACGAAATAAGAGGAAGCTATAAAAACTTCCTCTTATCCATTGAACCCACTACCCTTCTACAACTTCTTCTGAAATAGCTTTTTGATAGGCTTCTAAAATTGCAGTTTGAATTTTTTCTCTTGCTTCTGTGTTTATTGGGTGAGCTATATCCTTAAATTCTCCATCTGGTGTTTTTCTACTAGGCATAGCAATAAATAAACCCATTTGTCCTTCTATAACTTTGATATCATGAATTACAAATTCATGATCAAATGTGACAGAAACTATTCCTTTCATTTTACCTTCTGATGTAATCTTTCTAATTCTAACATCTGTAATTTGCATTTTACTCCACCCCTCCCAGTTGCTTAAAAAATATTTAATATTTATATAATTTCTCCACAAATTTCTAAATTCCTTTTTTATATTTAATAAATCCTTATAAAATTTATTTTTGTGCAAGTTTGACCATATCAAAGAAAATAATTAATCAAATATAATGATTTGTTATTTATTTGCATATGCCTTATATAAAATACTACTGGTAAGAGATTGTCCGATTTTACTTAAGAAAATATTTTTGAAGGCTGTATTCCTATAATTGCCGATTTATCTACTTCAGTTAATTCCACAATAGAAACGTATTCATCAACTAATTTCTTTTCTATTTGCTTATTATCTATTAGTACCCCAATTCCTACTAACTCACTATCAAATTCCTTTAGTAGAGCTTTAATTCCAACTGCAGTTCCTCCGCCCTTCATAAAGTCATCAATAAATATACATTTACTAGATGATTTCATTGATTTTTTTGATAATGCCATTTGTTGTAATCTTCCGTTACTGCCAGAAACATAATTTATAGTAACTGTTGGTCCTTCTGTTGCTTGACTATCCCTTCTTGCAATAACTAATTGTACTCCTAAGTTTCTAGCTACTTCATAAGCTAGAGGAATACCCTTAGTTTCCACAGTTATTACATAATCAACATCTTTTCCTTTAAAGCATGATGAAAGCATAACTCCAGCTTTGTTTATTATTTTAGGATTATATACTAAGTCAGTCATATATATTATATTTCCAGGAATAACTCTGCCATCATCACTTAATTGCTTACATAGTTCTAGTGCAAAAGCCTTCTTTTTCTCTTCACCACTTTGTGGAATATATTTTATTCCTCCTGCAACGCCTGCAATTGTTTCAATTTTACCCATTTCAAGTCTTTCTAAAACTTCACGAACAACGACTATATCTTCACTTATAGTAGACTTTGCTGCATTTAATAATTCTGAAAAATTATTCAATCCTAAAATTTTATTAGGATTTTCCAATAATATTTTAGTTATGGCAACTACTCTTTTATTTCTAGTAAATTTCTCCATTTTAATCACCTACACGAATTTTTTTATATTAAATCCCTTTAATATTCATATTTTATTCTAAATTCAAGTTAATATCAATGTTTTTAGTTATAATGTTAATGTATATATTTCTAATTTATTCACAAATATGATAAATCTCCATAATATATTATGTATTTAATTTTTCCTATGGTTGATTTTCAGAAAAATGTATATAATTATAGTTAAAGTATAAAACTAAAGATTTTAATTAAAGTTTAGAAAATATATAATAAACCTTTAGTTTTATTAATTAAAAAGGAGTTGATCGTTTGTCTTTCGATTTTATAAATGATAAAGATAAAAAAATTCATTTTATAGGTATTGGTGGAATTAGTATGAGTGGGCTCGCTGCTGTTTTATTAAATAGTGGATTCAAGGTATCCGGTTCAGATTTTAAAAATTCTCCAATTGTTGAGAAATTAAAAGCTTCAGGTGCTGAAATTTACATAGGTCATAAAAGAGAAAATATTAAAAATGTAGATTTAGTAGTTTATACGGCTGCAATACCATCTGATAACCCTGAACTTTTAGAAGCTGAGGAAAAGAATATTACACTAATGGATAGAGCTGAATTTTTAGGTGAAATTATGAAAGGTCATAAATATAATGTAGCCATCTCAGGTACTCATGGAAAAACCACATGTACATCTATGCTTTCTCATGTTACACTTGCTGGTAATCTAGACCCAACTATTTTAGTGGGTGGAGAATTAGATATAATTGATGGAAATTTTAGAATAGGTAATAGTGAGTACTTTTTAACTGAAGCTTGTGAATATAAACGTTCATTTTTAAAGTTTTTCCCATATATAGGTGTAATCTTAAATATCGATTCTGACCACTTAGATTGTTATAAAGATATAGATGAAATTGCTGATACTTTCTTAAAATTCTCTAAGCTTATTCCTCAAGATGGCTATCTTGTAGGATATGGTGATGATTTTAGAGTTAAAGAAATTCTATCAAAGGTAGATTGCAATACTTTAAGCTATGGTTTTGATAAAACTGCAGATGTAATTGCTAAAAATATTATCTTCAATAAAGATGGTTGTGCGACCTTTGATGTATATAAGGACAATAAAAACTTATTTTCTCTTACTTTAAACATTCCAGGTAAGCATAGTATATTAAATGCACTTGCATCAATCTGTGTTTCTCTTATATTTAATATTTCTAATGACAATATAATTGAAGGATTATCAAAATGTAAGGGCGCTCATAAGAGATTTGAGTATAAGGGTGAATTAAATGGCGTTACTGTAATAGATGATTATGCTCATCATCCTACAGAAATTAAAGCTACCTTAAGTACTGCAAAACAAATTAACCACAATAAAACTTATTGCATATTTCAACCTCATACTTATACTAGAACAAAATCTTTATTTGATGAATTTACAGAGTGTTTTAGTGATACCGACGAGCTTATATTAATGGATATTTATGCCGCACGTGAAAAAAATACTGGACTTGTATCTTCCGATGAACTTGGAGATGCCATAAGAAGCAAAGGTATAAAATGTACTAATGTTCATTCACATAATGAAGCATTAGATTATGTGAAGTCAAAACTTACTTCTGGCGATTTATTATTAACAGTAGGTGCTGGTGATGTAGTTATTGTTGGTGAAAAATATTTAAAAGCTTAAATGATGAGCCCCCTAGGGGCTACTTAAGTTGCATTAGCCAACAAAGTATTGTAAAATCTAGTTAGTATTAAACCTAGCAGATTATTATATAAGGCATATTAAAAGAAATAACAAGTCGGTATGCTAGCCTATTTTCTTTTATATGCCATTCTTTTAAAGTGAAAATTTTTTTCATTTTTTAACTAAATATTATTTATAAAATGGAGGTCATATGATATGGCAAAATCAATTTTAATTAGAAGCCTTTATAGAAATACTGATGATTTTTTATCAAAGGAAATAACAATATCAGGTTGGATAAGGACTTTAAGAGCATCTAATGCTTTTGGTTTTATAGAAGTTAATGATGGTTCTTTCTTTAAAAATATCCAAGTAGTTTTTGATGATAAGTTAGGTAATTTTAAAGAAATATCGAAACTACCTATCAATTCTTCAATTTCAGTTATAGGTGCATTAGTTGCTACACCTGATGCAAAACAACCTTTTGAAATTCAAGCAAAAGAAGTTATTGTTGAAGGAATGTCAAACTCTGATTATCCTCTTCAAAAGAAAAGACATACTTTTGAGTATTTGAGAACAATAGCTCATTTAAGACCTAGAACTAATGCTTTTTCAGCCACTTTTAGAGTACGTTCTGTTGCTGCCTTTGCTATACATAAATTTTTCCAAGAACAAAACTTTGTATACACACACACTCCAATAATAACTGGTAGTGATGCTGAAGGTGCTGGAGAAATGTTTAGAGTAACAACTCTTGATCCTAAAGCCCCTCCGTTAAATGAAGATGGAAGCATAGATTATAGCAAAGATTTCTTTGGCAAAGAAACCAATCTTACCGTTTCTGGTCAATTAAATGGTGAATGTTTTGCTTTAGCATTCAGAAACATCTATACCTTTGGACCAACTTTTAGAGCTGAAAATTCTAATACAACAAGACATGCAGCTGAATTCTGGATGATTGAACCAGAAATTGCTTTTGCAGATTTACAAGATGATATGGAACTTGCAGAAGAAATGCTTAAGTATGTTATTAAATATGTTATTAATGAATGTCCTGAAGAACTAGAATTCTTTAACCAATTTGTTGATAAGGGATTATTAGAAAGATTAAACCATGTAGTTTCATCAGACTTTGCTAGAGTTACTTATACAGAAGCTGTTGAAATCTTGCAAAAATGTGGTAAGGAATTTGATTATGATGTAGCTTGGGGCATTGATTTACAAACAGAACATGAAAGATATCTTACTGAAGAACATTTTAAAAAGCCTCTTTTTGTAACAGATTATCCTAAAGAAATAAAAGCATTCTACATGAGAATGAATGATGATAACAAAACAGTTGCAGCTACTGACCTTTTAGTTCCAGGAATCGGAGAAATAATAGGTGGTAGCCAAAGAGAAGAAAGATTAGATGTCTTAAAGGGCAGAATGACTGAATTAGGATTAAACGAAGAAGATTACTGGTGGTACTTAGAACTAAGAAAGTATGGAGAAACTAAACATTCAGGCTTTGGTTTAGGTTTTGAGAGATTAATCATGTACATAACTGGCATGACAAACATCAGAGACGTAATACCATTCCCTAGAACTCCAGGAACTAGCGAGTTCTAACAGGTTCAATATTCTATAGAATAATATTTATGATATTATTCTACAATGGTTAAAAAGAGGGGCAAAATTAATTTGCCTCTCTTTTTGTATATGCAATATATATATTAAATTTCGAATAAATATTAATTTAATATATCCTATATTCTTTGATATATTATTTTTAATATAGTTGATCTGCAACTATTCCAATTGAAGTTGCTTTTATCATTGGATTTCCTCTAAGCTCATTTAATTCTTTCTTTGTTCCTTGAACAATTATACCTAAAACTTTAGCATCATCCTCTGAAGTTTTTCCTCTTTTCATGATTTCTTCATATAAATTTTTATGATCTATAAAATGGCTTTCTTTAAGTTTATCTAATAATTCATCATATTCTTGATTATAATCAATATAATATTTATCACTAATATTTATTCCAACTATATCATTTTCGTTTATTCCATTTGCTTTAGCATCATAATTTTTAATTTCATCTTTAAACTCATCTATTTTTTTCTGTTCAAATTCATCTAACCATGCCCATGTAACATTAACTGTTTTAAATTGATATTGGATTACATCCATTTCGTGTATACTATGTGGTTTATCAAATGATATAGCCATTTCAATAACTTTTCCATCAGGTATACTATCTATATTTTCCAGATCATTTTGATATTCCTTGTATTTTAGTTTTGGGTGGAAAAATCTCATTTTCTTATATCCATATTCCCAAAGTGATATAGGCCATTCACTAGCAACATGATAACCGTCTCCCCTTCCTCTAATATAATTCATTGGAGGGCTAATCCCAAACAAAGAAATACCATCTTTTAGAATGACAGTTTTTCCACCAATCTCTTTTGCCACCTTATAAGTTCCACTACCACCTAAAAATCCAAATATATCATTAGATTCACTTATATATCCATTAGGTACAGATAATTCAACATATGCTTCATTAGCTTCATATGCTCTTTCACTATACTTCATACATATTCTCATATTTATATAAACTCCTGCCGCAAATACTAATATAGATACTATTATTATTTTCAAAATTAATTTTAACTTAGCCTTTATAATAGCTTTTTTTATTTTATCTTCATCAAAAGCATCCTCTATATTATTCATCTAATTTCCTCCATTCTTTTTTGAACTTATTTCTTGCTCTATATAAATAAGTCTTTATTGTATTTTCATCGACTCCTAACAACACACTTATTTCTTTATAGCTTAAATTTATTTCATATTTAAAAATCAGAAGTGATTTATACTCTTCCTTTAATTCATTTAAAATTGTTCTAACTTTTAAAGACATTTCTTTTTTTAATATCTTTTCTTCCACATTACAATCTGCAGCTAAATTTTCATAAAATCTCTCCTCATTTACTGAAACTAAATTTATTATTTTACCTCTCTTAATCTTATTCTTATAATTATTCATAGAAACCTTAAATAACCATGAAGATATATTCTTTATCTCAACACACTCCATGTACTCAATAGCTTTTATAAAGCTATCATGAACAATATATTCTGCATCACTAATTGAGCAACCACACTTCATTAAATATAAACATACTATTTTAAATTGTTTCTTATACAATTCTATTACTAAGTTATTGTTCATCTTTCCTCCTTTTAGATTTTTAAATCCTTACATTTATAATGACAATTATCAACTTAAAATGTATACAACTTTTTTGTTCTTTTAAATCTATTTCTTCTAATGCTATTTTGCACTTTATATAATTCTTACAAAATATTTATATAAATACAAAATAACTTAATGTCATTAATAACCCTCTAATTAATAACATTAAACTCATAATTTTACAATATGTCGTATAAATAATAATATATTTTCCTATAATACTATAAATAGACTAATTTTACTGATATACTATTCTTATGTGAAATATATTACCATCGAATTATGTTGTAACTTGTATTATTTAAAACCAAATGCTTGAGGAGAAGATAATTATGAGATTAGTTCCAATTGAATGTGTAAAGCCAAATACAATTATCGGTAAAACTTTATATGATATTGAAGGCAGAATATTAGTAAGATCTGGTGTAATTCTAAGCAAAGGAATTATATCTAAAATAAAAGAAATAAATATTTTATCAATATACATAATTGATGAATATAGTTCTGAAGAAATAGAAGATATTATTAAACCTGAGTTAAGACAAAAATCAATTTTAACAATAAAAGAAGCTTTTTCAAATATAAGTAGACTTACTGTTGCTGATAAATTTTCAAAAAAGGAATCTGTATATTTTAACAACATTGAAAATATGGCAGAAGATTTAATTGAAAATATACTAAACAATAAAAGTGTACTACTTCCATTAGTAGATATAAGAAGTCTAGATAATTATGTTTATTCTCATTCTGTAAATGTTGCTGTAATATCACTTGTTCTTGGTATTGCTTTAAAGCTACCTAAGAGGCAATTGCAACATCTTTCCACAGGAGCTTTGCTTCATGATGTTGGAAAATCATTTATTTCCAAGGAACTTCTAATGAAAGAAGAAGAACTAACATTAGAAGAAATTTCAATACTACAACAGCATTCAAATCTTGGCTACAAATATCTTTCAGACTCTTATAACTTAAGTGCTAATAGCAAAATAATAGCATTGCAACATCATGAAAGGCCTGATGGCTTAGGTTATCCTAATGCATTAATTAACGATGAAATCAATACTTTAAGCAAAATTGTAAGTATTGCCAATGCTTATGATGAGTTATCAACAGGTAGACCTAATAAGAAAGCAATGTTTCCAAGTGATGTTTTAGAGTATTTAATGTCTAATGCAGGTAAGATGTTTGATTATGATATAGTTAATACTTTTTGTAAAATAGTAATTCCTTTTTCTAAAGGAACTTTAGTTGATCTTAGTAATGGTGATATAGCTGTAGTTCGAGAAACTCTACCTAACTTTCCACTAAGACCTATTGTAAAAGTCATTAAAAGCTCTAAAACTGATACAATTAACAAAGAAATTAATTTAATAGATGAGATTTCAATAGTTATAACAAGTATAAGATATGAACTATAAAAAGTTAAATATCTTATATTGTACGGGTTTCAATATAATTTCTGTCATTAAAATTAATACCTATAGTCAGGTAAATAATACTTAATCTTCATATATAAAGAGAGCACATGATTTTTAATAATATGTGCTCTCTTTGTAGTTTAAATATTAATTAGACTTTCTTATGGCATCAACAATACTAATATCAACGCTGATACTATATTAACCCTTTAGCCTTAAGCAGTTCTATATTCTCAGATATATCTTGTCTATTTTTTAGATATATATTTATTACCTTTTATATAAAATCTCCAAGGAAAGTCTATAGCTTCTTCTGCATAATCAATACCAATTCTCTTAGTTTCAACTATTTCAAACTTTTCCTGCTCCTCATAGTCTATATAAAAGTTCCCTTTTTCATAAAGCCTTATATAATTTTCTGATTTATCTATTGAAAATGCCATGCATAATTTTGAAGGGCCATTTGTAATTGATTTTTTCTTACCTTCTGATAATTCCTCATAATTTTGATTAAATCTTCTTTTAGCAATATAATCAAATTCATTTAATGGCTCTAGTGCTCTTATCAAAACTCCCTCACCCTTATTTTCAAGTCCACTTATAACATTAAAGCAATGATATTTTCCATAAATAAAGTATACATATGCAATGCCACCTTCTCTAAATAATGGCTCTGTCCTTTCAGTCCTTTTGCCATTATAAGCATGAGATGCCTTATCTATTTCTCCTATATACGCTTCTGTTTCAACAATTTTTCCTTTCAAAATCACATTGTCAATATTTCTTACAAGAGTTTTTCCCAGAAGTTCTTTAGCTAAAATTAATGCTCCTTGCTTATAAAATTCTTTCCCTAAAATCAACATTTAGACTCTCCCTTCTTAGATATATTAAAAATAATATTTCATTAAATCTTTGATTATATCCACAAGCTATCATAAATAATCCACAGATATATAAGTTTAATTCATATTTCTGTGGATTAATTTATAAGTTTATTATTTCAAATATACTAGAAATTATAAGCATAATGGCACTAAATTAATTTTAAATAGCAGTGACTTTATAGGTACAACTAAATTCTCGCTCTACTTCTAATGAAATTACACCTTCTTTTTCACTAAATTCACCATTAAAATCTTCATAATCTGCATGACCAAACCAAGGTTCTATGCATACAAATGGTGCTCCATCTTTTGGTGCCCAAATTCCCATATAAGGAAAACCATTAAAGTCTACAGTTAAAGCTTTGCTACTGTTTTTTGATTTTATTGTTATTTTATCAGATTTTAAATTATTAAAAACTAATGCATCATCTTTAAACAATTCCTTTGATAACATAATATTATCTGTTGAATTTAAACATTCACTTTCATTATGAGACAGATATCCTTCTTTAGTAAGAACATTTCTATTACTTATCTCTTTTTCACTAAATTGAAGATAGCAATCTTCTAATTTCCCAATTTGATTAATAGGACACATAAATGCAGGATGTGTTCCTATTGAAAAATATATTGTTTTATCATCCAAATTTTTAACACTATATTTAACATTAACAGTGTTATCTTCTAAGGTATAAGCAGCTTTCAATGAAAATTTATATGGATATACTTTTAAAGATTCTTTTGAGAAGTTTAATTCAAAGGTTACTTCACTATCTGTTTTTGAAATCAATGTAAACTCAGAAGTTCTAGCTAATCCATGTTGCGGTAATTCATATGTTTTTCCATCAACTCTATACTTTGAGTCTAAAACCTTTCCCACTATAGGAAATAATATTGGTGCATGATACTTCCAATACTCAGGATTTCCATCCCACAAATATTCAGTTCCATCAATTTTACTTGTTATAGAATGTATTTCTCCCCCATGCGTACTTGCTGTAATTTTAATACTTGAATTTTCTAAAGAATAAATCATAAATTTTCCTCCTCCATATTAGGTATATTTAAAAATAATAAGTCAGTATGCTATTATATTCTCTTTAACATACCTTATTAAATATATTTTCAATTAATATAATATCTAAAAATTAATACTCTATTGTAATGACCTCATTCAATCTCATACTTTCTTTAACATCTATTATCCTTTGGTTTGTTGAACCTCTAAATTTAAGTCCATCTTGTTGTTTATCATCCTCAAATTTTCCATCTACCAATACATCTATATTATTTATTAAATCATTCCAACCTTCATATTCATCTTTATGTTCAATAATGTGCTCATAAGTATATCCTGTATAACTCCAAATATTCAATCCTTTTTCTTTAAAAGCCTTTGCCATATAAGCAAATTTATCGGCTTGTTCCCATGGATCTCCGCCACTAAATGTAACTCCTCTTAAAATCGGATTATCTAATGTATCTTCTATTAATTCATCTAAATCTTTTTCTTCGCCACCATAAAAATCATGAGTGTCAGGATTAAAACAGCCTTTGTATCAATAGTTTTATATAATATCACAAATAAAAAAAACTTATAAATTAAAGCTTACAGGTGATATGATTACTACTCAATTATATTTATACAATTTTGTATTATATGTACACATCATAAATTAATTGGGGGAGAAAATTACATTGATAAAAAACAATTCTTAGAATAATATACTTAAGAGTAAGAAAGTGCCATTGAAAATTAATGTATTATTTGACCAATTATTAATCTCAATAGAAAAAGCTATAAATTGTTAATTTAAATTAAATTTTATTACTCTTTATTAAAAATTTGTTCTATTATCTTATATAAGAATTTTACACTTGTATAAGCTGCATATTTTTGATACTTGTCCCCTTTTTCTTCATCTCCAAAATCACTTACAGATTTTATCGTAACTACTTTAGGATTCATTTTAGTACAATAGTTTCCTGCATAATGAACTGAATAACTTTCCATATCAATTCCTAACAGCTTTCTTGACTGCTCTTTAATAGCATCTATCTTTTTCTTAGTTGCAACAACTGCATCTCCGGACGCAAATGAACCTTTCAAACATTTTAATTCCTGCTCTGGCCTTGTATCTTCAAACTCTTTTTTTATGTTTTTAAACAATTCTTTATCTTCTCTCAAATTATCAATTATATTGGCAATATTTATATCTATTCTTAATGGATGTGGGTCAGGTTGAAATATTTCTTTTCCATCTATTTCAATATACTTGCCATTTCCATAATTCCAAATTGGATCTGCCACTATTATATCACCAAAATTATTATTTCCCCTTACTCCAGCACATATCCCAGTCATAAATAGATATTTAGGTCTATATTTTTCTATTAATTTCATAGAAACAACTGCTGTAGATGTTAATCCCATTTCATCACAACTAGTAGCTACAATTCTAATTTTTTTACCATTGATATCAATTATTCCTTCATAATAAGGTAAATAATCATTTGTTGGGTTAACTTCTGTATTAAGTTTGAATAGTTCTCTAACAGGAGTTAATTCCTTGTCTCTAACCGCGCAAACTATTCCCACATCATATTTATAGTCCATTTCCCGTCTTTTTTCCAATCTCATTATTGTATTAATTCCTAATATAATATACGCATTTAATTCATCTTTCCAATTACAATACTCAGTATCATAATGAATAATAGAAAAAAATTCACTTCTATATTTCTTAACTATTTCATTATCACTTGTCATTCCTATTATTATTCCAGGATACTTATATTTTTCTCTTCTCCTAATTTCCTTTAAAAGTTGTATTCCTCCATCACTTAACACACCACTGTCAATTCTTTCAGGCAACATAATATCAAGAACTAATAGATCATAATATTTAGTAGATATCTTTCTTTTTGCTTCTATTATTTCCATACAATAATCAAATTCTATTTCGGCATTAACCTTCTTAATTTCTATAATAATATCCTTTATTTTATTAATATCATCATCAACAATTAAAATCTTCATGTTTTTCCACCCTCCTAAAATATTTTGCTAATTAAATCTATAATCTCTGTTTTCCAATTTTCTATTGTAACATCATAGTAAACTGTTCCCAAGTAGAATTCTCTATATTTAGTTTCAAGTTCAATCATGATATCTGATAATTTAATTGCTTTTTCTCCCAGTATATCATATTGAGTAATAACGATAACAGGAATCATTACTTTCTTTCTCTTCATATATCTCATTATATCCTTACCAGCAACTTCTTTAAGTTGTCCGCCATTATCTCTAGAAGTTATGTCAAATGTTGGCATGCTCATATCTAACAATACTAAATCATACTCTGAATTTAGAATTTCCTTTATACCGCTTTGATAAGAATATTTCCTATTAACTATATCTACCTCAAATTTATTTAATATTACTTCTTCTATTTTATCAATTTTTGCCCTATCATCATCAACTATTAATATTCTCATAGATTCACCTCTTAAATAAAATTTCAGCTATAAATTTTGAATCTTCATATTTAAGTTGTATATCAATAACTTTATATGCCAAATCAATTGCAATAATTTTTCTTATCTTTAAAAACCCTGTTCCACCTTCTTTAATAATATCATCATTTGTTACTCCTGCTTTTAATTTCCTGTTAATCTTGTCCACATTCTCTAATTCTGTATTAGTTACTAAATAACCTATATTATTTATAAATTTAATTGATACTATGCTTTCACCCACAGTAGAAATATATAATTCAGTTAAAATCTCATTATTCTTTTTATGCGTTATTGAATTTTCTAATATTATAAATAAAATATTAACTAAATTATTTAACGTTCTACGAGCTAATATTATATTATCATCTATCATATTTTTAATGTTAATAACTTTATTAGGATGCATTTCATTAAGAATTCCTAATGCAACATTAACAGCATGACTAATCTGATACGGTTTACCTTTTAGCTCATTTGCAATATTAAACCAATCTGAAAATGTTATCAAATTATATTGTGATTCTGTTTTAGCTCGCTTTATACTATTAAATAATTCTTTACATAAGTTTTGACTTTTGGGAGATATACACTTACTTAACTCCTTCAACAAATTAACACATTCTTCATTAATTACTTGGTTTAAATCTTTTGTAATTTTCTCTCTGACAACGTGTAAACTTTTATTAGTATTTTCCCACAGTATTTCTAATGCATATTCAATAAATTCTTCGAAACTATTATTGGTTGTAACTTGTTTCATTATTCCTTCTAATACATCAATTTCAAAACTGAAGTCAAACAATGCCCTCATATCGCCACTTTCTTTTCTTATTTGTATCCATATATCCTTTACTTCTTTGAATAAAGTGTTTAATCTCTCAGTAAAATGATTTAGTTTTTGATTTATTAAAGTAACTTCTTTCTCTCCTAAAATACTATATTTTTTTACCCAATATTCATTAATTATATATTTATCAGTATCTCTATCTTTAGTTGTAATAAGATGTTCTTTTTCAAATGGAATTCTTAATTGAGAAATTAATTTACCATGCCTTATATCAGCACCTAAACAACAATCTAATTGAGTTGTAAATAAATCTCTTACCTCAAAAATTATAGTATATAATAGATTAACATTATTATTTTTAGGCATATGTCCTATAACTTTTTCCTCTGAATCATTTATTGTTATATCTTGAATAACATATTCAACATTTCTAGGGTTACTATCTAAATTACTTATATATGTATAAAATTTTTCTTTTACATTTTTGTTTGCTTCAATTTTTAATTGCTCAGTATTAATTGTTATTTTATTTTTATCTACTTCATTTACACTTTTTCTTAATAATTTATTTTCAGATATATTTGAAAGTTCATTTATATATTTATCAATCGAAATTCTAGGATCTGCATAATTTTTAATTAAAAAATTCAATATTTTGCCTCTTTCTTCTTCAATCTCAGCAGATTCATTAAACTCTTGTGAATTGCTCATTACGTTTATAATACAAACATTCTCCAAAAAAAACAAAATTGATTTATCTACTTTCTTATCAAATAATTCACTTGGCTTTTTTAAGCTAATACTATCTAAATAATTCTCATATTCATCGAATATTCTTTCATTTATATCTTCAACAAATTCTTCTATATTATCTATATTCCTAACACATAAAGAATAAAAAATCGCTAAATTAAGATGACACTCTATCTTCTCATCAGTTTTATTTAATATATCAATTAGTGGCATATTAAAACACAAATTCATATTTTCAAGTGAATACTTTACTACCACGTTAATACTTTTTTCAATTTCATTTAATTTAATATAACATTGAATTAAACTTGATATTACTTGATTTAGCTCCGCCACACTACATTGAAGTTCTAACTCTTTTAAAATTACTATTGCTTGTTCATAATTGTTATCTTCTATTAATATATTTGAATAATATTTCATATATCTTTCTTTCGGTAATTTCAAACTCCTTAAAGCTTCTTCATCTTTATTCCATATAGCTTTATACAATTGTATAGTACTTGATTCGCTATGTTCCTTATATAGAATATTAATAATATTTAGCTTTTTATTTACATCAGATATTCTTGAATATAAATTTGGATTACATATGCTAAGATTAACTAACTCAGATTTAAATTCTGTATTTATTATCTCTTTTTCTTCATATTTAGTGGTTAATATTGATTTTATATATGCACCAAATTCTGTATTACTAAAATCCAAAGCAAATTTAGTAAAGATATTTAAAAGGTGTTGTACATTTCCATTTCTACTTTCAAGTTCAATTCTTTGAATAAAATAAACATACAAAATAGTATTCTTCAAGACTTTCGACTTCGGATTAATACCACCCTTAATCACACATTGGGGGTATATTTCCAATATTTCATTAGATATATGTTTTTTTAATATTGATTCTTCACATAACTTTAAACAATTATCATATTTTCCAGTAGTATAGCAATCAAGAATATTTAAATCAACATCTATATCTTTCTTTTTTATAGTATTAATTTTTGTGTAACCAGTTATTATTTCAATATTTGTTATAATTTGATCATTTATCTGCCCATCTAAAATTTTTAATATATTATTAATCAATATTTTAGTTTCTTCATAGTCTAATTTACTACTCAATTTAACTAAAATATCTTTAAGTGTTAAATAATAATCTATCAATGATGAATAACTATCAAAATTCAATATATCTGCCAAATCGGATTCAGTGCAACTATAAAATGGGTCTACCCTATACATGATGTATTTTAAAGCATTTTCATCATATTTTTCAGCGTCTCCAATACTTTTAATTATTTGATTCATGTTCTTTTTAAACTGTTTATAGGATATATTTAGTCTCATTCTAGAATCAACTTGTTCAATAATAGCTTTTCCTAAAAGATTATTATCAAATTCTTCAATCATCTTTTGATATATAATTTCATCATACTTTTCAATATTCTTATATTCATAAACCAATAACTTATTATAATAGTACCAATAAGATACACCAAACTTCTTCTTAACCGCTTCTAATATATCTATTGCTACTTCATACTCTGATAAAAGTAAACTGTTTTCAAATTTATTTTTTAATTCTATAAATATATTAATTTCTCTTCTATAGAAATAGACAACATTGGCTGCCCAAATCATTTGTTTTGATAATGATAAGTTCTGAACATAAAGTTGCTTACTTATATCATTTGCTGATTTAGGAAATGTAGATGGCAATATTATATCTTTATAGTTCTTATCATTTGCCAATTTACTAAAATTTTTCTTGATTCGCCCACTACCCCATTCTTCTTTAATCTTATAAATAACACCATACCTATTGTATTTTTTTTCCATGTCAATTATATTATTGATCATCTACTTTTATAGCCTCCTAAATAATTTATATTGATGAAATATTATAAATTATTAATTTCACATAATTATTACATTATATGAAAATTCTATCATAACCATATTTTTTTAACAATGTGTATAATAAAAATCATCACAGGCTTTCCATTATGAATATTAATTTAAATTTATTCAACAAATTTCTTAATTAATTTATTATTCAAACAAGTCAATTTTCCTTTATAAATCTAAAGTTTTAGTAATACAATTTCTAAAACTATTAATAATAATAAACCTAAATCTGTTTTAAATTAATATTGTAGACGAAAAAAAATAAGCTCATTAAAATAAAAAACATGAAGTGTTGCAGAAATTTTTTCTGCATTTACTCCATGATTTATAGAACAACTTTATTAACTTAGAAACAAGTTTTTTTTGTGAATGACACTGAATTCTTAGTGGTGCATAATATAATTATTACTCATATATAATACGACCAAACTATTTTTCTATATATAATTTTTCAACAATTATTCTAAAATCTCATAATTATATAATATTATCAATAATATTTGAATCCTTTACTTCTCTTATTATATTTGATAATTCAATAATAGGTATCACTTTATCTGTTCCAAACTTTAGCAACCATTTTTCCTTTTCACAAATTAGTTTTAATTCGGTTCCATCCATCAATCTCCTTTTCTCATTCATTTCAGTATCGACCTTCCAACAAACAATGCAATCAAAAGTTTCATATGGATGATTATGTCTAAATATATTGCTTAACAAAAATTCTATTTCAACTAATAAAGGAACCCCTTCTTGATTTATACAAATTAGATCTGTTGTAGATTGATGAGAATAGTGTGCTATTGAATCTATATACTTAATGTGTTCTTTAAACCCTTTATTACTCAATAATGATGCTAATAGTAGTGCAACTTGAGATTCATTATCTGGTATCCTTTTTATTGATATATTTTCAATATCTAGTTCCTCTAACTTAGAATAATTACTCATCCTATTCTTTAATGTTACATTTTTCTCTTCTATTTGAGATTGACATTCTTCTTCTTTTCTCATTTCAAAATACACACTATCTGCAACTGGAATTATATCCTCATCTATTATTTTTTTTACACTACTTAAAATCCATTTTATCTTAGGATTATCTTCATTACTAATATTATTTCTATCTGCTGTTAGCTCAAAGTTTTGTGAATTTACTATTAAATGAAAATGATGATAGTTTGAATTGGTAATTAAACTTGATTTCTTTACTACTGGAATAAAATCCTTTGCTAAATATATACCAAATCTACTTTTTAATCGCTCTGCCTGTTTTAGCTTACATATCGCTTTTCTACAATTTACTCCTGAAATAGTTCCATACATTTGAAATGAGACATATTCTCCATTAATATTTGTACTTCTATGATATGGACCAAAGTGTCTGCAATAATTCACTGATCTCTTATAGATTTTTTCATTCCTATCTTCTGGAGGATTTTCTTGTGGTTGATAAAATTGATGCGTTCCTGCTATCTCTTCTTTAATTTGTTGTATTTTATCATTGATAAATATCCTTGGAGCAATCTGCATATTCTTCACATATCTATTTAATTCAGGATATGTAGCAAATATGTTCTTAAAGCTTCCCCCTGCAGAAAACCACAAAATATAGTCCTTTAATGTATCAAAGTTAAAATATCTTTCTGGATTATCAATTAGGTATCCTTCAATTTTTATTGTTGTTCCATCTTTTCCTATAATGGGACTTGTATTATCTATAGTATAAACTGGTACCTTGTTGTTATTTAAATTTTTCCATGGTTCATCCATTATAGCAATTGTTCTTTCATTGTTTTCTTTTTGAGATATAACAGTTATTCTTTTACTCTTAAAAAATATTTTAGTTCCCAATCCTTTTTCACCTATATTTCTGACGTCTTTCCTTGAATCTCCTAAATTGAAAAAACTCTCTATTTCATTTCTTCCCATACCAGATCCATCATCAATAAAATCAATACAAAATAATCCTTCACTATTACGATATATCTCTATATTAATATTCTTTGCTTCTGCATCTATTGAGTTACTTATAGCTTCTCTAGGTACCTCTAATGGATTAACTATGTTTTTGGCAATCTCCTTATATAATGAAATATCCTTAACAGATGGTATGCACATTTCCAACTCAATCACTCCTACTTAAAACAAATTTAATAAATACCTTAAAATTGTGTATTGCACAACTTTTATTTTGCACAATTTACTAAAATTAATACATAAATTGTTTAAAATGATTCATATGGAAAGAAAAAATATTATTGGAAAAATAGTAACTCTAATTCATCAAAGTAAAAAATGCATCCCAAAAGATTGGGTCGCAAAATTTATCTTAGTAGGCTTAAAATTGACAACCAATGATCTCTAGAATGGAATCTGAAAGCAGACCTGTATTGGATTATGAATTTTCTGCTATTTATGATGTATTAGAGATTCCAATTAAAAATCTATTTAATAAAAAAATAAGCTTTAAGTATTTAGTAAATCTAATACTTAAAGCTTATTTTTATATTATCTTAAATTGGGTTACCTATATATATTATCAACTTAATAATTAATATAAATATTTAGAATAATTCATTTCTTTCTTTAATCTATTATATTTTTCACTAATTATCTTTAATTCCTCTTTTAACTCTCTATTTGATTTTATCAAAGCAGCAACTTCTTGCTTTCCACCAGGTGATAGTAATGCTTTTTCCTCATCTAAATACTCCCTTATCATTTCTCTATATGGAGATCTGTTTAAAGTTGCAATTGACAATCCACACTCTTCTGAAAATTCAGATTTAACAAATGGAATTTTTTCTCCTTTATATTTATCAAGCGCCTTTTTTAGTATTCTCTTATTTCTTTTTACTCTTTCTTCGCCTGCTTGTCTTAAGGCTTTAGCTCCAGCTTCTCCTCTTTTCATCAAAAAATATTCTCACCCTTCTTTTTATTTATCATAGTTTAGAATATATATATTACCTGATTGTAAACTCTTCTGTACATCAATTATTCTCTGATTGCTTGAACCCCTATATCTTAATCTTTCATCTTTATTATTTTCTTCAAACTTTCCATCAACTAACACATCTATGTACTTTAATAATTCAGTCCAACCATTACGTTCACTTTGATGTTGTATAATATATTCAAATGTATAGCCTGTATAACACCATATGTTTAAGTTCATCTTTCTTACTTCTTTTGCTATATATGCAAATTTATCTGCTTGCTCTAATGGATCCCCACCAGAAAAAGTTATTCCTTTTAACATTGGATTTTCTGCTATATCTCTAATTATTTCATCTATACTGATTAATTCACCACCATCAAATGAGTGTGTATCTTTATTAAAACAATTTTTACAATCATGTATACAACCTTGAGAAAATAGCACTCTTCTCATTCCTGGTCCATTTACTAAACTTTCATATGCTATCCCTGATAATCTTATACTATTATTATTCATCCATAACTACTTCCTTCCGTTTTCTTCCTCTCTTTATTATAGTTGATATTTCAATTTCTTTAAATCTTTTCTCTACTTCCTTATCAGATAGTTTAAATTTATTTTCATAAAATATTTTTAATCTATCTATCTTCTTATTACTTTTCTCGATCAATCCACTCAAATCTTTCTTTCTTTGTGTACTTATATTTTTAAATATTCTAAATGCTAAATCATCAAATCTTAAAATATCTATACTATCCTTTTTTAGCTCTTCACATTCAATACAAGGAATATTCATCATTTCACATTCAAAATCTTCTTCAAATGCTTTAGCTACACACATTCCACAAGAAACAGGTAATATATATTCGGGAAATTCTTGTACAATTGATTCCATAGCTAATTTATTTATTGTTTTATTCTCAATAGCTAACAATGATTCATTTAATTCTTGTATAAAATCTTTTTCTATAATATTCTTATCTATAATATCTTCTTCCTCACTAAATAAATTGCTATAAAATTTATCAAATACTTTCTTACAATTTTCTATTCGTATTTCTTTACTAACTATATAATAATTATGTGAATCAACATCATCATGTCCTACTAAATTTGCAACTATATCTGCACTTATACCAGCTTCCAACCAGCTTGTAATTCTAAGTCTTCTTAATACATATAGTGTAAATTTTGCTTTTCCATCTGGTTTAATTATTTTATTATCAATAAGCATATTAGAAAAATTTTCTTCTAATGCTACTATAGTAGGCACTGAACCTTTATAATTAAATAATCTTTTACAACTTAGTCCATCTATATCGCTATATATATCTGGTGAATATTTATTTGCCTCCCTTAACTCATTTATTATATCTAAACATTCAATTGTAAGCGGTATATATCTTTGCTTAAATTTTTTTGATCTATGAACATATAACTGTGGTAATTCTTTTGTTCCTCGTAAACAGTCTACCTTTAATAGTAAAAGTTCAAATGGTCTTAATGCTAACTGATATAATAATATAAACATTTTATAAAATATTTTCTTGCAATTGCAATTTTCTAAATATATAGCTTCTTCTATAGCTAGCCTATCTTGTAATTTTATAGGTTTATGCATTCTTTTTGATTTTTCATAATACAATTGGTTATATTTAGCATCACCACTAAAAACATATGCATCTAATTCTTTATTTAAAAAATTATTATCCTTTAAATACTTCAATAATCCTGATTTGAAATGAGCTAAATAACCATTTATTGTTTCTTGTGAAAATTTCCTCTCATTATTCTTTTTTTTACTATTTTTCATCTCTTCAAAATATTTAATAGTTTGTTTAGGTTCTAATTCCTTAATATCTTTTATCATCGGATATTCTCTTTCAACCCACTCCAGAAAATTTTTAGCACATCTTTTTCTAATATCATATGTCGCTAAGTAGCTTATAGCTTTATCCTTCTCTACAAACTTTATATATATATCAAATAACTCACTGTTCTTTCTAACAATTTCTTTTTGATTTATACTTTTTATCTTTTTTAAATAGAAAACATCTTCACTACTTATAATTTTTAATTCTCTTAATACATTTAAAATTGACATAGTACTCTTTTTCTTTGATATATTATCCCTTGAATCTTTGTAATTTTGGATATCATCTCTATCTAATTCTGTTAATTCTTTGTTACTACAAATCATTATTTTTCTTATAATATTCAAAATTTTTAACTCAGTACTTTTCTTATATCCTAATTCTCTCGTTATTCTAATTATTTTACACAGCTGGACTTTTGATAAAGTTTCAGGTATCATTTTATAGCTTGTATCTACATTCGCCCATGAAACATTTAATCTTCTACTTAATATCATCGCCTGATAATATAAACCATTAGTGTACACACTACCCTTCACAATGAATTTATTATCCTTATCTGCTGCTTCCCACTCTTCTATTGTCTTATATGTTTCTATTGTCTTTTTATACCCCTTAATTTGTTGTCTAATATAATCTTTAGATGCAACTTTATGCCTTGACATTATCTCTACTAAATTCGTAAATTCCTCCTCAGCAAAATGTTCTTTTCTATCATCAATTTTTAGAAGTCTTAATGCATCTTTGAGTGATATTTCATCATTCAATACATCACTTTGCATAATATTTTCTATAGCTTCTATCATGAATATTTTTACTCCTTAATTTATATATTTTACTTTTAACAGATTTATTTCTTCTTTTTTTACTCCTAGTTCTAGTAACCATTTTTCCTGAAATTTTAATCCTTCAATTATATCTCTGTCATCCTTAAATATATAAATATTGCTATCTCTTATTGCTATCCTGCTTCTAACTAACAAAAAGTTCTTTGCATATCTCTCTTTTAATTCTTCTTCAAATTCCTTGCATGTATAAAAAAAATCACATGCTTCGCAGAACTGCTTTACCTTATTACAATTTCCCGTACAAAAACCAAATCCTACAAATTTATTTATATTCTTGTTTTTATCAATATCTAAAGTTGAACTATTGTTAATTTTGGCAACTGTTTCAATATACTTATCTTGTGCCACATTAACATTCATCATATCTTTAAGCAGTTTAGCACTTTTACCAACTATTCTTCCTTCTTCAATTGCTTTTATTATTTCTATCTTTTTTTTATGTTCTCCTTGTTTAGTATATTTTCTTGCCATATCTGTACTTGTATGATTTGAATCAATTTTAACTGCTACAATATTACCTTCTGATACCTCATAAATATCATTAAACTTCTGATGTCTAAATAAATGTAACTTTACATTTTTATAATCAATTAAATTTCCATATTCATCTTTAAATTCTATATCATTTATTATCTTATTAAATACACGGTAAATTTTATCATTACTAATTAATCTATCTTCATACTGAAATAAACTGTATACATATTTACGTATTTTTCTATTATATAATTTTACCCCTGAATTTTTTTCAAGTCTATTTTCTAATTCCCTTATAGCATCTATTCCCCATGGCATTATTGATGTTGTTTTATTTACTATTTTTGTTTTATCCTTTATCTCTAAAGTAATTTCTCCAATATTATCTATAATATTTCTTATTGCACCAGGTTCTATCCACTTTGCTTCTGACAGTCTAAATCCAGTTGCTAATATCACTTTTAAGTAGTTTTTAACTAACAATTCATATTCATCTTTTGCTTCAAAATCTATAATCGCTCTAGCTATTTTTTTATAATCTTCTCTTGTTTCTAGCATTCTTGGTTTGCATTCAACAGTGTTTCTGTACCTATCACCAAATTCTATTATTTTTTCTTGTACAATATTATTCTCTTGCAACCATTCTAGAAACATAGCGCTTAAATCAATTCTTACTTGCTTTGTTCTATCTTTTAAATCTAATTCCTTTATGTATTCTTTATAGCTATCCCATAAAGTTGACGTAATTAATTTTATTGAAGTAATTTCTTTGCCATTACTGTTAAGCCATTCAAAAAATTTTTTTAGTGAGTAATTTGGAGAAGAAATTTCATATCCTTTATTCATATATTCTTTATTTAAATATTCTTCTAGAACTATTTTAATTTCATTATTAACCACACCATAATCTTTTTCTTTATATGAATATTTACTTATTTTATTTGGCATACCTTTCTTATTCATCTTAGTCATAATACTTTCAATAAGACTTGGTACAGAATAACTCCTTCTTGTAGCATAACAACATCTGTTACTATACATGCTTTTTAAATCTTCATATGTTATTTCATCAAATTTTCTTTTTTTTAAGTAAATTACAGTCTTGATTATCTGTGATAACTTGGTTAGTGTTTTAGTCACTTTAAGTTCTTCATATGCATTCCAAAATTTGTTATCAACAATATGGAAATACTTTAAAATAGCTTCTGGATTTGTTATTTTTAATCTTTCAATATCAATACTTACATTAATATCGGAAGTAAAATACAAAAAAATAATTACGTTATTAATATTTTTATATCTACTTAAATCACATTGAAATGCATCTTCTAAAAAGCTGAAATTTTTTATAAAATGCACATATTGGAATTTAGCTCTATATCTACAGTCTTTTTTAGAATTAGATATATTATTATAGAAATCAATAAACAACTCTACACTTGGGAATTTATTTCCTAGTCTTTTTTGCATAATTTTCTATTCTCCTCAATTGATTTAAGTATGTCTATATAATCATTCTTAAAGAAATGAATATACGTTTTTCTAGTGGTTTCTATTGATCTGTGTCCTAATTGTGAACTAAGAACTCTTAATCCTAGTTCTACTTTTTTATTATCTAGATTCTTTATAAAACCACTGCTATATGTATGACGAAATGAATGAGGTACTAATTGATTCCTACCAAGTCTTTCACGCAAATTAGCCTTAATCATAGTTTCTTTAAATACTTGTTCTACTCTTGGATTAAGAAACCTATCTCCATTTCTATTAATAAATAGAAATTTACTTTCTTTTCTTTTTTTCCTTAAAATTTGTTTCCTATACATCAAAGCTTTATTGAGTAAATCCTCAAAAATTCCTTCTTTATCACATATATCAATGTTTCTTCCTTCATTACTTTTTATCTGTAAATCTGAAGGATTATCTTCTCTAATCTTAATTTCAATTCTCCATAATTTTGATTCTTTATCAACTAACTTAATATCTGATCCAAGTTGGGCTAAGTCGGTTTTCACAGCAAATTGTGGTATATTCCATATTTGTAATGCTCTTATTTCTGAGATTCTTGCTCCTGATATTTTTAATATATAAAAAAATAGGTAATACATTATATTTTTATTTTTCTTTATAATTTGCATGAATCTTTCAATTTCATCATCTTCAAATACTTTGCTATATTCCACTGCTTCAATCCCTTTTCTCCCTTTAACAATAACACCTGCTGCCCTTAAAATATTATTAGCAGTAAATACCCGGTTTTTACCTTTCATAATATGTCCTAATAATCTATTTTTTCTATTAACATTTATAATTACTTCCGAAAAAATATGTTCTATCCCAATTTCAACATTTTCAATTGTCACTAAATATATTAAATAATTTTTAACATTATCCACTATTCGTTTAATTGATTCTACTGTTAACCCGCCAGTATTAATATCATTTTTATTAATAGATACTACATTTTTTCTAAGTTCTTCACTATAAATTTCCAATATAGGCACTTTATCCAACATACTTCTTTCAATGCAATCATAAGTTCTGAATTTCGGATCAATAATCTTTAAATATTCTTTTATAAATTCATGAAATTCTTCATATGTTATTAATTCAACACTTAGTCTATTTAAAAGCATGTAATCATAAAAATGTTGTAAGTCATAACAAATTCTCTTTAATGTATTAATTTCATATCCATCTTTTTTCTTGCATCTTAGTAAGTATTTATATACTTGTTTAACTGGCTTATTTTTATTATCTATTAATAAATATCCTACTCTTTGCCCTGATTTGTCTGATACCTCTCTTACATAGTGTAATCCATCAATTTTCACTTTTGCATAATCAACACTTCTCATTTCTTCCCTCCTCTATCAATTGAATTTATATTGTATATGTATATCTACACAACAAATATGTTGTATTTTTTGTGTAATTAAGTAAATTTATGTATATATTTGTCTAATATATAATATCCATTTATCTTTTCACTGTCAATTATTTTTTCACTATATTTCTTTAGAGTTCCATCAAACTATTATTGAGCTGTATAATCAGTAATTACTTTATATAATGAACCACTTCTACTATCCTAAGGAGGATTATTTTATTAGTGATTTTATTTCTTAGTGATACTACTATTTTTGTTGTTAAAGACAAAAAAGGTAGAGTTCTTCACCAAGAACTCTACCCTTACATATTTAAAATATTTTATTGATGATTCTAATATTTTATCATATATAATTATTACTTAAGCTTTATATTATAAGCAATATAGTACTTTATTTATAATTTAATTATTTTACTATTGATAAACCCTTACAGTTATGTTTGCATCCTTGAGCAAAAAATACTCTTCTCATGCCTGGTCCATTAACTAAACTTTCATATGCTATTCCAGATAATCTTATAGTCTTTTTCATAATAATGACCTCTTTCTAACTAATTTAGGCACATCAGATAAAATAACAAGTCAATGACTTGAAATCTACTAGTATGCTGACTTATTATTTTTTCAATGTGCCTTATCTATTATCACTCTAAAAAAATTCTTATATATATATATATGTTGCAAATTTAATTCTTCATAAAAATAAATTACTACCACCTAATTTGCATGCAGATTATTTTTTACGACGTATATATATTAATTATAACTTAATTATAAATAAATTTACAAATTATAATATCTCATAATTTCCTAATCATGAATTTCAATATAAAAAAAGCACAAGAATTCAAAATCTATGAACTCCTGCACCTTTTTATTTAATTATTATATCTCAAATTAGCTATTTGCTTTTACGTAGTTAAGTCTTCCGCCAGCTCTAATAACTGCAATTTCTTTTTCTGTCAAATCAATAGTTGCTTCAAATTCAGTTCCCTTAGTTAAGTTCTTCACTTTAACTACTCCTGTTTCTAAAACACTTTGGATATTTTCCATCTTTAAGTCCTCTATTAAATCAATGTTATCATAATCCGCTTCATTCTTAAATTCTATTGGAACTATTCCATTATTTATCAAGTTAGCTTTATGGATTCTTGCAAATGATTTAGCTATAACAGCCTTAACACCTAAGTATAATGGCGCTAGCGCTGCATGTTCTCTACTTGAACCTTGACCGTAGTTTCCTCCAGCAATTATAAATCCACCATTGAATTCCTTAGCTCTCTTAGGGAATTCTGTATCTACTGTATTAAAGCAGAATTCTGCAAGATAAGGTATATTTGATCTAAATGGTAATAACTTTGAGTTTGAAGGCATAATGTGGTCAGTTGTAATATTATCTTCAACCTTTATTAACACTTTCCCCTCTACTTCTCCACCTAATGGTTGGCTTACTGGGAATGGCTTAATATTTGGCCCTCTAACAACTTCAACCTCAGCATTAGTTGGTGCTGGTGCTAAAATCATAGAATCATCTATTAAGAATTCCTTAGGCATATCTATTGTTAAATCTATATCCATTTCAGTTGGATCAGTTAAGACTCCACTAATTGCTGAAACTGCTGCTGTTTCAGGACTCACTATGTATATTTGTCCTGATAATGTTCCACTTCTACCATAGAAATTTCTATTTACCGTTCTAAGTGAAATTGCATCAGTTCCAGGTGATTGTCCCATACCAATGCATGGTCCACAACCATTCTCAAGTATTCTTGCTCCAGCACTTATTATATCTGCTAATGCACCATTTCTAGCCATCATCTCCATAACTTGTCTTGATCCTGGTCCAATTACTAAACTAATATTAGGATGAACTTTATTACCCTTTAATATCTTAGCAACTTTCATCAAATCTTCATAAGAAGAATTAGTACAACTTCCTATAAATACTTGATCAACTTTAATCTTACCAACTTCGCTAACCTTAGCTACATTGTCTGGGCTGTGTGGTTTAGCTGTAAGTGGTGTTAACTCATTTAAGTTGATCGTTACTACTTCGTCATATACTGCATCTGCATCTGGCTTAAATTCTATCCAATCTCCTTCTCTTCCTTGAGCTTTAAAGAATTCTAAGGTTCTTTCATCACTTGGGAAAATTGAAGTTGTAGCTCCAAGTTCTGCTCCCATATTAGTTATAGTAGCTCTTTCTGGAACTGAAAGTGTTTTAACGCCCTCACCAGCATATTCAAAAACCCTACCCACTCCACCTTTAACAGTTAGTACTCTTAAAACTTCAAGAATAACATCTTTAGCTGATATCATCTTATTTAATTTTCCAACAAGCTCAATCTTAACTACCTTTGGAGTATTAATATTGTAAGCTCCGCCTCCCATGGCAAGAGCAACATCTAATCCACCTGAACCAATAGCAAGCATACCAACACCACCTGCTGTTGGTGTATGACTATCCGATCCTATTAATGTATCTCCTGGTGTTGAAAATCTTTCTAAGAAGATTTGATGGCATATTCCATTACCTGGTTTAGAAAAATATACTCCGTATTTAGATGCAACTGTTTGAATAAATTTATGATCATCTGCATTTTCAAACCCTTGTTGTAACATATTATGATCTATAAATGCTACTGATTTCTTAGTCTTTACTCTATCTATTCCCATAGCTTCTAATTGAAGATATGCCATTGTTCCTGTTGAATCTTGAGTTAACGTTTGGTCAATCTTTAATGCTATTGGTTCTCCTACCTTCAATTCACCTTCAACAACATGACTCTTTAAAATCTTGTAAACTAAATTATCACCCAATTTATGTTCCTCCTATTTTTATTTATTTTTTTCTTCTAATCGTCTATGATACTCTTTATATAATTGAACTACTTCTTTATCAAATAAAGTTCTCTTTAACCTAACTGATGTAGCTCTTACAAGTTCTAATATTCCTTTTGCTTCATCCTCTGTGAGCTCTCTATTATATTCTTTAAATTTATTTATTATTGAAGCTCTTCCTGAATGCTTTC
>Ga0302162_10000092_pt1 | contig 28559 bp, 26 predicted proteins | sample I_Fen_E2_2_FD_193501 | JGI IMG/M metagenome (GOLD analysis project Ga0302162, IMG submission 193501) | Peat permafrost microbial communities from Stordalen Mire near Abisko, Sweden - I_Fen_E2_2 | ecosystem: Environmental > Terrestrial > Soil > Wetlands > Permafrost | place: Sweden: Abisko...
CCCACGGTGTGATATTGATTAGCACTACCAGCAACAAGAAATAAAGGAATATACATTATTCCAACCCTGCGTCCGGCGGCTTTCCCGTCGGACGCTTTATTTATACGCGCAAGCGGTTTAAAACACTACGAACTCCCCGATAATTCATTTGCTTTGCTGCATTGCATTCTTTATGCCGGCTATAAAGAAACAAAGCATTTTTACTCCCCAAACAAATACATATATTTAAATACAATACGTTTCTAATATCTGTATTTCATCATTTATTAAAATACAATTATAAATTTATTCATGTAATAATACAATTATAATTATACAATATGATTCTAATATAAGTATAACTACAAAAATAAAAAATCATTCTATCTTTAAAATATGTAGTAATACATCAAATAAAAAACAATCATATTTTATAATACGTATTATTTCGATCATTAGAATACAACTATTTCATCTTATTTGTATATTTGTACACAATAAAATCAACTTTAAAAATACTATCCGATGAAAATAGCTCTGTCGCGCCTAAGAACAAGTACTCTTTCGTGGTTAGCCAATGAATTAATTACAGAGTCGAACCCTGAGAAATATCCTTTTATTAAAGATAATCCTCTACTCAGAAATCTGCAAACAACCTACAATGAATATCAGCAAGTATTCGGGAAAAAGAGTTATAGCGGCAAGGGGAAATTGGTAGCCAAAACCAATCTGGTGCAAAACGACGCTTACAATGGTATGAAATTTTGTATTTACGGACTCACTAGAGTCAGCGGAAACAGCTTGCAAACCGACGCTAATGATTTATACCATCTATTTAAAATAGCAGGAGTGAGTCTTAGTCGACGAGGATATATGACTAAATCGACCAAACTTAGTAAACTAATAGAATCATTAGAACAGCCCGACAATAAGGCAAAAATAGAACGCATACATCTGACTGAAGTTTTTGAAATATTGAAAGCTGCTTATCTCAATTTTGAAAATCTGTCGTTGGAACAAATTAGTGCCAATGCTCAACTCAGACGTATTGGTACAGCCAGTGGTTTGCGAAAAAAATTGGAAAAAGCCATACACTATTACCTAACAACAGTTACTGCCATGTCGGAATTTGACGAGTGGAAACATTTCTATTTACTCTTAGACGAACATGTAAAAAGTGCAAGAAACTCGCACCGAAAATCCGACAAAACCACGACAGAACAAGACACAGAATCCTGATTCAACACCCGCTATCACGAAGAAAGCGCCAACACCGGCAAACCATTTTCCATTCTTTGTTGTTATGGTAGTTCAAAACGATAGAACAAATAAGAATATTAAAACAACAAATTTAAATTATGTCAGAAGATCCAATAATATGTTCATGTAATAATGTCAGTCGTTCTACCATTCTAAAAACCATTAAAGAAAAAGGCCTCAAAACAGAAGACGAAGTATATGATGCCACCGACGCAGGGATGGTCTGCGGTTCCTGTTGTGCGGACATTCAGGAAATAATGGAGGAAAATTTATAAACAAAGGAGGAAAATGAAAGTTTTCCTCTTTTGTTTTTAATGTCTGACCCTATTTCGATATGGTTAGCCTATTCCAAATCTTCTTCGTATTTTTGTTTTCGCTATTTTAGTGGGAGCACGATTTTAAGTCGTACTCCAATTAAAAGCTATCCAAACCATGCAAAAATACCTTTCCATACTCAAACAATACTGGGGCTACGATCAGTTCCGGCCCTTGCAGGGTGACATTATCCAAAGCATTGCTTCGGGAAAAGACACACTGGGGCTTATGCCTACCGGCGGGGGAAAGTCTCTGACTTTTCAGGTGCCCACCATGGCTATGGAGGGTATTTGTATTGTGGTTACTCCACTTATTGCCCTGATGAAAGATCAGGTAGAAAATCTAAAAAAGCGCGGAATCACTGCTGCCGCCATTTTCTCAGGCATGTCGCACAACGAGATATTGATGACGCTCGACAATGCCGTGTTCGAAGCCTACAAGTTTCTGTATGTGTCGCCCGAACGGTTGGCTACTCCGGTTTTTGTGGAGAAAATAAAACTGGCTAAGGTATGCATGATAGCTGTAGACGAATCGCATTGCATCTCGCAATGGGGGTATGATTTCCGTCCATCGTATTTGCGCATTGCTGATATTCGGGAATTACTTCCCGACGTTCCGGTGCTGGCGCTTACTGCCACCGCTACGCCGGAAGTGGTAAACGACATTCAGACACAACTGCACTTCAAAGAACCAAATCTGTTTCAAAAAAGTTTTTTCCGTTCCAACCTGGCTTACGTGGTGCGAACAGTGGAAAATAAAGACGAGAATCTGCTGAAAATACTAAACAGCGTTCCGGGGACTTCGGTAGTGTATGTCCGCAACCGAAAACGCACCAAAGAGATTGCCGACTTTCTGAACCTGAGCGGCATTTCGGCCGAGAACTTCCATGCCGGACTGAAGAATGAAACGAAAGATGCCAAACAAAGTCGTTGGAAATCGGGCGAAACGCGGGTAATTGTTTCTACCAATGCCTTCGGGATGGGGATAGACAAAGCCGAAGTGCGTACCGTGGTGCACATGGATCTGCCCGATTCGTTGGAAGCCTACTTTCAGGAAGCAGGGCGCGCGGGACGCGATGAGAAGAAAGCCTATGCAGTTCTGCTTTACAACAATGGCGATGCTGTAAAAATGCGTAAGCGTGTGACCGACTCCTTTCCAGGAAAAGAAATGGTAGTAAAGATATACGAGGCATTGGGAAACTACCTGCAAATGGGCGTAGGTTCGGGACTCGACAAAGTGTTTGCTTTCGACATCGGCGATTTTTGTACAAAGTTTAAACTTCCCATCCTTATAGCTTACAACAGTCTGAAGATACTACAACAAGCCGGATACATTGAACTCACTGACGAACAGGACAGCTCGTCGCGCCTGCTTTTTACCGTGGGAAAAGATGATTTATACAAACTAAAGCAAACTCCCGAGCAGGAACGACTGATCCATATCTTGCTTCGCTCCTACACCGGCCTGTTTACCGATCTGGCTTCCATCAGCGAAGAAACAATGGCTAAACGACTGGAGTGGACGCGCGACAAAGTGTACGAACAACTGATAGAACTGGCAAAGGAAAGTATCATTCAGTTTATTCCCCGAAAAAAAACACCTTACCTTACTTTCGTCCGCGAACGGGAAGCTACCGAACGGGTAGTACTGGGTAAAGAAGCCTATGACGACAGACGCGAACGATACATTGCACGAGTAAAAAGTGTGTTGGATTACGCACAGGAAGAAAATATATGCCGAAACCAGATACTGCTTACTTACTTCGGCGAAAAAGACAGCAAACCTTGTGGCAAATGTGACATTTGCCTGAAAAAGAAAGAAACACAACTGAGTGATGAAGATTTTGAAACCATCCGCCAAACCATTCAACAGATACTATCCACCGAAGAACTAACCGTAAATGCATTAATCAAAAAGATACCGTTCAAAGAACCGAAAGCATTACAGGTTATCCGGTTTATGATAGATAACAACCAGATAGAGGAAAATGAATTGATGAAATTGAAGTTGAAGAAATAAAGTTAGTCTTTTATATTACCTCTCTTCCAAACGGTGTTAATGCCAGTCCTGCCAGTTTGAAATGCTGCAGAGCAAAAGGAAGTCCGATAATGGTTATGGCAAACAGAATACCAAAGGCAAGATGTGTCAAGGCTATCCAGATGCCGCCAATCAGAATCCATATTACGTTCATCAAAGTAGAAAAACATCCGGGGTTTCCCGGTTTCAGGCGTGTTTCGGTACCAAAAGGCCACAAAGCCAGCACGGCCAGCTTCAGCGTTTGGAGTCCAAATGGAATACCAATAATAGTAAGCATCAAAAGTATGCTCGCAATAAGGTATTCGGCAGAAATAAGAATTCCACCGAAGACCAGCCAAATAATATTTCCAAGAAGTTTCATGATAGTAGTTACGAGGAGTTAGTTACGAGTTACAAGTATTTAGTTATGAAGGTTGAGCAGTAAAAGTTGAAACTAATCATGAAATTTCAGGTTTAGATTTCAATCTTCTTCAATGCCTGAATTATGAATTGTGAATTATCAAATTAGTTACAAGTTACAAGTATTTAGTTATGAAGGTTGAGCAGTAAAAGTTGAAACTAATCAGGAAATTTCAGGTTTAGATTTCAATCTTCTTCAATGCCTGAATTGTGCATTCTGAATTATAAATTATGTATTGATTCAAAATCCCTGCAAATTGATATTCTCGCTATCAATCATCGTGACCCATTTGCCCATTTTTTTTTGAATAATCCGAAAGTGATGTTTTTCTTCGGGCGAAATAAGCGAAATAGCTTCACCCGGCGACTCTGCCCTACCCGTTCGTCCGATGCGGTGGATGTAATCTTTGGGTGAGCGGGGCAATTCGTAATTAATCACATAAGGCAGAAACTGAATGTCGATACCCCGCGATATAAGATCGGTAGCTACCAGCACCGGTATCTCGCCCGATTTGAATTTTCGCAAAGCTTCCGTTCGCGCACCCTGACTTTTTTTACTATGAATGGCTGTTGCCTTGACACCATTTTTTCTCAGTTTATCCGCCACATTATCGGCTTTATAAACCGACGAGGTAAAGATAAGCACCTGTTTCATGTCATTGGTTTTAATCAGATAACGCAACAACGGCCCTTTGTTTTCTTCCGAAACAAAATAGCCCAACTGCGAAATCAGATCAAAGGTATCAACCTCCTGCTCAATTTTGATGATAACCGGATTTTGCAGAATGATTTGATTGATTCTCGTTACATCATCATTTAATGTTGCAGAAAACAACAGGTTCTGACGCTTTTTGGGGAGCAGTTTAAATATAAGACTCATCTCCTCCCTGAAGCCCATGTTCAACATTTTGTCGGCCTCGTCGAGCACCAGCGTTTCGATGTCCGATACATGCACTGCCTTTGCTTCTATCAGTTCCAACAATCGTCCCGGCGTGGCAACCAATATATTCACACCCTGCAACGCCATCATTTGCGGATTAATAGACACGCCACCAAACACAGCCAGCGTCTTAACCCGTTCAGGAAGTGCCCCGCCAAAAGTAATAAATACCTCACTTACCTGCATAGCCAGTTCCCGCGTGGGAACCAACACCAATACATTCACATGACGGTTTTTGGTCACTGCTTTGCCTTGCAGGTTCATCAGTATAGGCAATACATAGCCGGCGGTTTTGCCAGAGCCAGTCTGTGCAATACCCAACACATCCCGCTTTTTCATGATAGCCGGAATGGCTTCCTGCTGAATAGGGTAAGGTTGTGTATAATTCTGATCAGCGAGGGCTTTTATTAAAGCCGGAGATAAACCCAAAGACGTAAAAGGCATAGTTGCTTGTTGTTATTGTAACGAAAAACTTAGAATGCGTAAAGATAAGCATAATAAATTCAGAAAAAGTATAAAAAAAAGTTGCTTTTTATTGAGTGATAGTTGCCTTTTATCTGAGAACTTAAGTTTTTGGAAGAATAACTTGAGTTTTACTTTGAACAACTTAAGTTATACACGAGACAACTTAAGTTATTGGAGAAATTACTTAAGTTATACACGAAACAACTTAAGTTATCGGAGGAATTACTTAAGTTTTACAACAAACAACTTAAGTTATCAGAGAAATTACTTAAGTTATACAAGAAACAACTTAAGTTATTGGATGAATTACTTTAGTTTCACTCTGAATATCTTAAGTTATCGGAAGAATTACCTCTTAATTTATCTGTAATTGTGAATTGTGCATTCTGAATTGCACATTAATTACGACATACGTCCTTTATAATCTTCGTACCCGAATTCGCGAATCAGCTTAAACTTATTTTCTTTGGTCCATATACCAATGCCCGGATGCGAAACTCCGTTGAACATAGTGGTTTTTACCATGGTATAATGAATCATATCTTCGAAAACAATCTGATCGCCAATCTTCAGTTCCCTGTCGAACGACCAATCGCCAAAATAATCGCCCGACAAGCAACTGTTTCCACCCATGCGGTAAGTTGGTTTACCCTCTATGGCATCTGTTGCCCCAATGATGGCCGGTTTGTAGGGCATTTCGAGACAATCAGGCATGTGACAGGCAAACGACACATCGAGCATAGCTGTTTTGATACCTTTGTTCTCCACAATATCCACCACGCTTGACACCAACACACCCGTTCGCCACGCAAAAGCACTTCCGGGTTCCAGAATCAGTTGTAAATGCGGATATTTCTCTTTGAATGCTTTCAACAGCGAAATCAAATGTTCGGTATCATATCCTTCTTTGGTCATAAGATGTCCGCCACCCATATTCAGCCACTTAATTTGCGAAAAGAATTTTCCGAACTTTTCGTCTACCACCGCCAATGTTCTTTTTAAATCGAACGAAGTCGATTCACAAAGCGTATGAAAGTGTAAACCTTCCACACCTTCAGGAAGTTTATCACCCAACAATTCCGCCACCACACCCAATCGAGAACCGGGCGCACAGGGATTGTACAAGTCCGTTTCCACATCCGAGAATTCGGGATTAATACGCAAACCGCAGGAAATATTTTCCGATATTGTTTGTGGATAAAACCTTTCAAACTGATGCAAGGAGTTGAAAGTAATATGACTGCTGTTACGCATGATTTCAGGAAACTCCCTATCAGTGTAAGCCGGTCCGTATGTATGTGCCTTGCTGCCCATTTCCTCGTAAGCCAATCGGGCTTCGGCCAACGAACTAGCCGTAGAATATGGGATATATTCGCGCACGATGGGGAAAACACTCCACATGGCAAAAGCTTTGAAAGCAAGTATAATTTCTACACCCGCACGTTCTTTTACTGATTTAATTAATTCCAGATTTTTACGAAAAGCAAGCTCATCAAGAACGTAGCAGGGGGAAGGGATAGATTGGTAATTCATAGTTGATAATGCATAATTCATAATTGGATGCAAAGATAATTATTTTAAACACGTAGAGACGCACAATTGCGCGTCTCTACGAAGTATATCATAAACAAATAGGAATTACAATTCCAAATTGATGTCATGCAATTCATGCCAAGGCAATCCTTGTTTGTTCAATTGTTCCATAAACGGATCGGGATTAAATTCTTCTACGTTGTAAACACCAGCTTTGCGCCATTCGCCTTTAAAGAACATCATAGCACCAATCATGGCAGGAACACCGGTAGTGTAACTTACGCCTTGCGCGCCGGTTTCTTTGTATGCTGCCTCATGACTACAGTTGTTGTACACATAATAGGTCGTTTCTTTTCCGTCTTTTAATCCTTTGATACGACAACCAATCGAAGTTTGTCCGGTATAGTTTTCGCCCAGATCACCCGGATTGGGAAGAACAGCTTTCAGAAACTGGATAGGAACAATTTTTTGTCCGTTGTATTCCACTTCGTCAATGCGAGCCATACCGATATTCTGAATAACACGTAAGTGCGTCAGGTATTCCTGTCCGAAAGTCATCCAGAAACGGGCACGCTTGATAGTAGGATAGTTTTTCACCAACGATTCCAGTTCTTCGTGATAAATCACATACGATTCTTTGGGTCCTACTTCAGGATAATTCAGCGGCATGTGAATTTCGTGTGGTTCGGTTTCTACCCATTGTCCGTTTTCCCAGTACTTTCCACGTTGAGTTACCTCCCGAATATTAATCTCCGGATTAAAGTTGGTTGCAAATGCTTTGTGATGATCACCGGCATTACAATCCACGATATCCAGATATTGAATTTCATCAAAATGATGTTTAGCTGCATAAGCCGTATAAATGCTGGTTACTCCCGGGTCGAAACCGCAACCAAGAATAGCTGTCAAACCGGCCTTTTCAAAGCGATCTTTGTATGCCCATTGCCAGCTGTATTCAAAATGCGCTTCGTCTTTAGGCTCGTAGTTAGCCGTATCCAGGTAATTAACTCCGGCTTCCAGACAAGCATCCATAATAGTCAGGTCCTGATAAGGAAGAGCTACGTTGATAAGCAACTCGGGTTCATATGCATTCAGTAATGTCACCAGTTCAGGAACATTGTCGGCATCAACCTGCGCTGTTTTTACTTCTACGCCAAAACGTTTTTTTACGTCTGCAGCAATAATGTCGCATTTTGATTTGGTGCGACTGGCCAATATGATTTCAGTAAACACATCCGGATTTTGGGCTACTTTGTTTACTACAACAGTTCCCACGCCTCCGGCGCCAATAATCAATACTTTTCCCATTTTAGTTGAATGATAAAGTTTATATTTTGAATAATTATTCGTTGAGACAAAAATAGGTATTTTCGGGTAAATAGAAAAATGGATAGCTGTTTGTTTTCAAGTTCTTTGCTATATCGCCATTCCAAATTTTCAACCGGTTCAAAATATTACATTCTTACTTCTTACCGCTTACTCCTTACTGCTATTTCTCGTAGACCGTCGGATCAAATCCTGCCAACCCTTCTTTTCGTTCGGTGCAGGTTCCACAGGTACCGCAATGAATTTCGTGCCCGTTGTAACAAGAATAAGTATCTTCAAACGGCACACCAATTTTTTTCCCTATCAAGGCAATTTCGCGCTTTGTAAGGTTGGTATAAGGAGCCAGAATTTCGCAATGATTGTATGTTCCCAGACTGATAGCTTTACTCATAGTCTGAATAAATTCTTCGCGACAATCCGGATAGATGGCATGATCACCTGCATGATTCGAAATCATCAGTTTATCGCAACCAATACTTTCGGCAATACCGGCAGCAATGCTTAACATGATGCCATTACGAAAAGGCACCACGGTTTTAATCATGTTTTGATCTTCGTAATGCCCATTCGGAATATCACCTCCCGATTGTAAGAGATCGGAAACAAATCCCATCTTATTCATGTCAAGTTCAATCACGTGATGTTCTATGCCAAGTCTCTTACAATTTCTGGCCGCATATTCCATTTCACGTAAGTTATGTTTCGACCCGTAATTAAAGGTCAATGCACGGCGAATCCGGTCGGCATGCTCATAAAGAGCCACCGAACTATCCATTCCACCTGAGTATAAAATTACTATATCTTTCATTTCTTCATTTTTTTGGAGCACAAAAGTACTCAAAACACTGCAAACTTCCGCTAATACAGTGACTTTTTGTTAGTAGGGTTAGAAATGATGGTTTTTTTGTATTTTTGCAGTTGAAAAAACAAACCACATAGACACTAAGAACATTTAGTATCACTTAGTGGTTCATTGTGAACTCAGTTTCTTAGTGCTAAAATGAATTTGAAACCAACCATACAACTCCCTGCCGAATGGGCCGAACAACAATTTGTTCAATTAACCTGGCCACATGCCGAAACCGATTGGGCTTATATGCTCGACGAAGTAAATGCCTGTTTTGTCAAAATTGCACGTGAGATAATCAAACACGAAAACCTGTTGATTGTTTGTACTGATACTGATGAAGTGGAACAATTGCTGGGCGATGCCGATTTATCGCGCATCACCTTTGCCGAAATGGCAACCAACGACACCTGGGCACGCGATCATGGTGGAATAACCGTGTTGAAAGACGGAAAGCCGGTGATTTACGATTTCACCTTCAACGGATGGGGATTGAAGTTTGCCGCTAATCACGACAATATGATTACCCGGAGACTTTATTCGGCCGGAATCTTTGGAGAAGCTCGTCATCGCAACTGCTTTGACTTTGTGTTGGAAGGCGGTAGTATCGAATCCGATGGAGAAGGAACATTACTTACCACAGCCGAATGTCTGTTATCAGACAACCGTAATAACTTATCAGAAGAAGATATAGAAGTACGGTTGAAAGAATATTTTGGATTGAAAAAAGTGTTGTGGCTCAATCACGGTTATCTTGCCGGCGACGATACCGATAGTCATGTAGATACACTGGCCCGACTTTGCGACAAAAGTACCATTGCTTACGTAAAATGTGATGATCCTGAAGATGAGCATTATGTGGAGTTGAAAAAGATGAAAAAAGAACTTCGTCAGTTTCAGAACTCCGAAGGCAGATATTACAGACTTATTCCGCTCCCCATGGCCGATGCCATATACGAAGACGATGAACGTCTTCCGGCAACGTATGCTAACTTTTTGATCATAAACGGAGCAGTATTAATGCCGACTTATAATTCGCCGAAAGATGAAATAGCCAAACAACAATTACAAAGAGCCTTCCCCGATCGGGAAATAGTAGGAATCAATTGTCTCGCATTGATTAAACAACATGGATCGTTGCATTGCGTAACGATGCAATATCCAAAATAGACGATAGAACAAAGATCCAAGAATAAAGACTAAATTACGCGAAGCTAATAAGGTCGAAGACAAATATCGCGACGCAAACATTTAGTAGACAAGTTAACCGGTAAACGAGTACACTTTCAATTGTTCAAGGACGAATAGTAACAACAAATAACGTGCAGCTAATAACGCTGAAGGCTAATAACACGAAGTAAATATCGGATCATATGAAGATAGCTTTAATTCAACAATCCAACACAGCAAGCCGCACAGAGAATGTAGCAAAGCTGGAAAACAATATACGTGCCTGTGCTAAACAAGGTGCTGAACTGATCGTTTTGCAGGAACTGCACAATGGTTTGTATTTCTGTCAAACAGAAGATCCTTCGATTTTTGAGCAAGCCGAAACCATTCCCGGCCCTTCTACCGAATCGTTTGGTAAACTGGCAAAAGAACTGAGCGTGGTGCTGGTTCTTTCGTTGTTTGAGAAACGTGCAGCAGGATTGCATCACAACACAGCTGTAGTGATAGAAAAAGACGGAACCGTTGCAGGAAAATACAGGAAAATGCATATTCCCGATGATCCGGCTTATTACGAAAAGTTTTATTTCACTCCCGGCGATTTGGGATTTGAACCTATCCATACTTCTGTTGGAAAGTTGGGTGTATTGGTTTGTTGGGATCAATGGTATCCCGAAGCTGCCCGACTGATGACTATGGCAGGTGCAGAAGTATTGATTTACCCTACTGCTATTGGTTGGGAAAGCACAGATGCAGAGGATGAAAAACAACGCCAGACTGATGCCTGGATGATTTCACAGCGGGCACACGCTGTAGCCAACGGACTACATGTCATTTCGTGTAACCGCACAGGGTATGAACCCGATCCTTCGGGAGTGACTAATGGCATTCAGTTTTGGGGAAACAGTTTTGTAGCCGGACCACAAGGCGAACTACTTGCTCAGGCTTCAAACAGTAAAGACGAAAACATTATAGTGGATATAGATCTTACGCGTACAGAAACTGTTCGCCGCATGTGGCCTTTCTTCCGTGACAGACGCATTGATGCATTTGGTGATATAACTAAACGATGGAGAGAATAATCTTGTCAACGACATTATTGACTCCGCAACATTACTCCTTTCGGTCGTGACAGTTGCCTGCGGCGATATTAATTGGCATTTGCGTCTTTTGTAATAATGCGGAACCTAAAATAAATACGGGTTTCAGAAGCACTAAACTTCTGAAACCCATATTCTGTATAAATCCTGATCAAGAACGGTTAGAAATTAGGAAGTTTGAAACCTCCCTCTTCAAGTTGTTGTTCTACATTCCGTTTTTGTTTCTCTATGTTTTTTCCTATTTTAAAGTTGTAGCTATAAGCCACCGCAAAAGCTACCTGTGCCTTCATGTAAGTATCCGTACGTTGATAGAGACTACTATTTTGTACAGTTGCCTTACTATTATAGAACTTACTGGAAAAAGGATTAAATGACAGCAAAGTCAGCGAACTATTATTCTTGAACTGCTTAATAAGTCCCACCAGATAAAAAGGAGACATTTTGGTTTCTGTTTGTCCATCCAGCACAGGACCACTTACCTGAAACATCGAAATCACTTTCAGATCCAATGGCAGCGGAGCCATCACAAAAGAATTCCAGTTCCAGCTTCGTTGATTGGTTGCTGTTATCTGATCCAGATAGCTGTTTATATGATTAAACGAATATCGAAAATTAGAATTAAACATCACCTTACCTATTTGCGAGTTTAACGACAAAGCCCCTCCTGCTTCGTAGCCATTGGATACATTGGCAGGTGCACTTTCAAATACCTTGCTAGTACCTACCTGATTAACGATGGTTTGAATCAATCCCGTTTTATACTCGTAGAAAAGCTGTGGAGCCAGATTTACCGTTACCTTGCTTACTGTTACTTTTACGTTGTAGGTAAACTGGAAGTTATCCCGGTAAGCTGGTTTCAGATTTGTATTACCATGACTCACCGTCTGGCTGTCCACCTGACTCACAAAAGGGTTCAGTTGCGAAGCACTAGGTCTGATCACTCTGCGGGAATAAGCCAGCTTAATGCTGTTATTGTCGTCGAACTTAAGTGAAGCATTGGCATAAGGCAACGGAGAAAAATAATCGCTCTTTGCCGTTGAATTTATCACTACATGCGATGTTTCAAAACGCGAACCTAACTTAATACTACCCTTCTTAAAGTTACGTGACAGCTCGGCATATCCACCCATGCGTAAATCGGAATAATCCAAATTCGGAGACTGAGTGAGAGAGCTTGTATTATCAATTTTATACTTATTGTAATTGCCACTCAAACCTGCATTCATCGAAAAGACACTATCGAAAGGTAAAGTATAGTTTGCCTGCCCCGAAAGAGTTTGCGTTTTGGTTTTACTTTTCTCTCTCAACCAGGCACCCAATGAAGTAGCTACCGTATCAATCGGATTGAAATTACTGGTTTGATAATCGGTCGTTGAATTATTATCCAGACTATTGAAATAGCTTAACTCCACTTCGTAACCATGCTGGGTCTTTTTATCAAACTTATGTTTGTAAAAGAGCGACGATGTCAATCCGTCATTATTTGTTTTCGCATTGCTCAAAGTCCGGGAAATACTGTTCATATCATTGTTTAAACTATTGTAATTCCAACTATCGGTATTATTCTTAGACCCATTACCATTATACGATACATTCAGGTTCAGGTTATTCATTTCATCAGGATCGTAAATAAGACCGAAATTGGCATTTCTGTTATTGCCTTTCATAAGCAGATCACTATTCCGTTGTAATTGATTTGCTCCGGCAATACGGGTCATATCTGTATTGATATTGAAGTTCTGGATCATACCGGTTGTAGCTACATAATATGATATCTTTTCCAACCCATAATCCAAACTGGCAGCTAACCTACCCATATATTTTTCCGAACCAACAGGTAAAGCCATCGCACTTACGGTACCTTTCATACCATATCTCATAGCCGGATTAGTTACAACATTGATTACAGCGTCCACATCAGCATCATATTTTCCGGAAGGACTGGTAATCACTTCCATCTTGGCTATTTGCGATGGGTGCAGTCTTTTCAGATATTCCTTATCACGCGTAACTCCATCAACCTCTATTCTTACATTCGTTTTTCCATTTACCGTGATGTTCTCATTCAAGTAATCAACCTGTATAGAAGGCACTTTCCGCATCACATCCAGTCCATCGGTCGAGGTTTTTCGAATGCCGTCAGGAATTCCGTAAATAGTCCGGTCGCCCAGTTCGGTTACCTTTACTTTGCTTCCGTTTACCACCACTTCTTTAAAGTTGAATGTCATAGGTTCTAAAGCTATAGATCCCATATTATTAATCATCCCTTTCTTTTTGGAAGGGACAGGCAGTAAAGTAGTTTTGTATGCCAGGTGTTTTACTCTTACGCAATATATTCTGGCTGTGTCGGCTCTGTAAAAGAGAAAAACTCCTTCTGAGCTGGTTTTTGCTGTTTCAATGGCATTACTATCCGGCAACTGCAACAACTCAGCCACAGCGCCCTCTACTGGCTTGGATGTTTCTTTATCTGTGAGGCCTCCCGTTATTACCTGTCGCGCATGAATATTCACCGCTATCAGGCATAACAAGGCCAGGAAAATTTTAGTTTTCATTCAATATATATTATTTACAATAAACTAAAGTGACTATTTAATCATGATTGTTTCCGATTCCGAATCCAGCTGCATCTTCATTTCCGAATTATTCGCTTTCACGGTCATAGTTCCTTCAATATGTCCTTTTGCTGTATTCTTCAACATCAGACCTGTGGCTACATCAACTGTTCCGTCGGAAGTCATAGTACCTTTCAGGTTTTGAGTCATCTGAGCAGCAGGATCATTTGAAGGTAACGATTCAATTTCCGACTTACCGGAAACACTAGCCATATTGCTTGCCACACCTTTTAAAGTAAATGTATTCAACGACAACAAAGTAGCATTGTTTGCCGACAAGCTATAGGTACTTTCCCAGCTATCTCCGTTTTTTACTACTTTCTCGGGTAAATAAGCAAACAAAGGTTCGATACGGGTTCTTACAGCCGACTCCTGAATAAGTGCATCAGCCACCATTTTTGCCTGATCTCTTTTGCCAGCAGGAATAGAATCCAATACAAACAACACACGATCTTTAAACTTCGGATAATTTACAAAGTCAACAAACTTACCGCCTGTAGAGATTTTTGCAACAATCGTGGAAGTACTTATTTTGTTCATAATTCTTTCCATAGGATCACTCATATTGGGTTTAGCCGAATTGGTTTCTTTGCTACCCATAGGCGAATTGCTTTTTGAAGCAATGGTATCAAACTTTAATTCAACATCCATGATGTCGTTTTCTTGTTTAAGCACTTTGTAAGTAACAACATTGTTGGAGAAAACATCAATATTAAACTGTTGTCCTGCAGCATCAATTTTTACGGTTTGTTTGCTGGTACTTTTTGCGGTATACACTTTGCCTTTTTCAAGATTCAGCTTTAGTGTTACCGGAGTTTGTGCCATCAACGAAATGCCCAATAGGGCAAAAAAAACGGATAAGAATACTTTTTTCATTTTGTAAAATAGATTAGTGAATTTATAGTTGAAATTAAATTTATAATTGAGAAAATATTATACTTACTGATAACATTGGATGTTCAATTCATCTTATTTTAGACTCCATACCAGTATGAATCACGGTGCAAATATAATTGCTTTCAAGGTACTATGCAATACATAGTACTATATCGTAAGAAAATAAATTATTTTACTTTTATTTAATACATTTCATATTAGATTATTATGTTATTCAGTAACCTTTTTGCATTAATGTTATTTAACCTATCCGTTGTGTATTATTTATTTCAATAGTCAAACAGCATCAATACTTTTAAATTACAATAAAGTTGCCCTGCATTATACTAATATGTAAAATTACTGTGGATATTAATTCATTCAACCAAGTCTTTTATTCTTACAAAATCTGAGTAAAATGAATTAAATATGTAACTAAGCTTAAGTAGTTCCTTATATTCATTTTCAAACGGCAAGGAAGAATACATTCATTATTCGCAAAAAAAACAAAAAAATATCTGGTGCAGAATCCAATACAACATAATGCACTGAGATAGTTATCTCTTATATATTAAAAAACCGCTTCCGAAAGAATCTTTCAGAAACGGTTGTTATAAAATCTGATTTTTGTTATTCAGCTTTATCGCTCATCTTCATCATGCCCATCATTTGGTTGATTGTTTTAGTCATGCCATCAGTGGAACCGTCCAGGAAGATTACATTTCCTTTACCCGTTTCACCAAAATGCTTAATGGCTTCGGTCCACATACTGAACAACAAAAATGAAGCATCCAGATCGGCATCGGTCATTTCTTTAGCAGCTTGTGCCATACCTTTGGCCACTTCTTCGCGGAACAAAGCAATACCTTGTCCACGTTGTTGCGCAGCTTCTTTTTCGGCCAGGGCTGAAATCTTGATAGCATTACCTTCGGCTTCTGCCGCTTTGGTTTTGGTAATGAGCAAAGCCTGCCCTTCATTTTCGGCAGCAGCTTTCAGGTTGTTCGAAGCCACCACACGCGACATAGATTTGATGATCTCTTCGTCGAACGTAATATCGTTCAGTTGGATATCAATCATGTGATAACCCCATTGTTCCAGGGTATCATCCAGGTGTTTTTTTACTTCCTGAATAATTTCGGTACGAAGACTCAGAATTTCAGCTTGCTTTTTGGTAGCCACAAAACTACGTATGGTACCTTCGATGGTACGAATCAGCGCCTGCATAAAGTTCCGGTCGTCCACAAACTTAAAAGCCACGTTTTTAATGGTTTCATCGGCCTGATTAAATACAGCATAAAGCAACATCGCTTTAAAATACACATTGGCCTGATCTTGAGTTACAGCCTGAAACTCCAGTTCTACCGAACGATTCTGAATAGAAATGCGCTTATGCACCATTTCGATAAACGGAATTTTAAAGTTTAACCCCGGAGGCATAATACGACGATATTTACCAAAAACAGTGATAACGGCTACACTACCTTGATTAACAGTTACAAGCCCTGAAGCAATGAACAGCAGTATCAATACTCCAATAATAATAAAAGGAATTGAAATCATTTGATGTAATTTTTAAATAATTAATAGCTTATTTTTCGGAAACTTAGTTTTATTACCAACAACAAAAGTCGCAGCAAATATACATATTATATCAATACAATTAACTTTTTTAGAAAAGAATCTTTAATTCAAAGTCTTTTGTCTGTAAAATAATGGTTTTAATAAGCCGACAAGCATTACAGCAAGAGGAAAAATGAACGAGAGTAAAATTACGTCAGTATGCCCAGATGCAATAAAATGGATAAAATAAACCCTGACTACAAACCCCGAACTCATAGTCATCGCAATAAATGAAGTTCAATCTATCAATATATGATATTGAACCCCATCCGGTATTCTGATTATATTATATTTATACCACGGTTTGTGCACGTGGCTATTATCAAACCAACAATACTCTATAAGTATTACTGCATAAGACTATATAAACGGCTTATTTCGGTTATAAAACAATACAATCTAATAGTCTAATGCAGCTTTTGTTTATTCTATTCTTTCATTTTTTAAAAGAAACAAGCGTTTGTTTATATGAAACATACCATTTTAGTAAAACAATGTACTATTCCTTTGTAATTCCAGCCTGTTAGTTTAAAACAATAGACTATTTTATATACTTAATACTAAATTATCTATTGATAATAAAGCATTAATCATGGAAAATATTGAATTTTCTATAGGAAACATAACATTTATAATTAGAAATACTGTATTTATCATGTATAATATGACATTTATAATGAATAATACTTCATTTATTATGAATAATATTCTATTTACTATAAATAATATCTTATTTTCCATGGATAATATTATATTTTCCATGGATAATATTATATTTTCCATGAATAATACGACAAAAAAGGTACAGAATAGCCTGTTGTTTTGAGAGAATAAAGCAAAAATGAAAAGTTATGAAACAATGGTTTAAGCTAATACGACATAAAAATAAGAAAAAACTTGTATAGCAAAACAAAACAGAAGATTAGATATAAAAGAGAAATTATTGTAGATACAAAACACAACGGAAAGGGAAAGAAACAAGCCGTTTTAATCAACTAAGTACGTAGAAGAATATAATTATGATCTATAAAAATGCGCTTTATATCGCGTAGAAATTGAATGGATGCCGCTTCTTTGCCATTTTCTCCGAATGTTTCTACATGTCAACGAACAAACACTTAACATCACCATTTTAGTTGCCAAAAATAGATAACTTGTTTTTATACACAATCGTTGTTGGCAATTTTGTGCTGAGAAAGTCGTCAATATCCGATGTCATCTTGTGGATAAGTCAAAAATTTGCGCTCCGAGCTGTATTATTTTATCAGAAACTAACTTGTTTCAGAATACTTTCCACGTCTTCTTTGCTTATTCGCTCAAAATGGCTTTCGATGGGTGTGATAAAGATGCCGCACATCTCCACAGTAGCCGGGCTAACCAATAATTGTTGATCGCCCTCAGCGGTATATTGCCAGGGGCGAAAAGCCTTGCGGGGAAGCACGAAGGTAAACCATTTGTCATTTTCGAAGGTGCAAACGATATTCATCATGGGTTCAACCTCACCCCCAACCCCTCTCCCAAGGGAGAGGGGGGAGAAATATGCATATAACTTTTCAAACGAATCACGGGCGCTTTCAATATCCGTAGACTCAATGCAATAAACCGCACGCAGGTAGTTGTTGAAGCTGAAAAGTTGAAAGGTTTCCGATTCAACTAATAACTGAGCATGTGTGTTTTTCAGTCGCTTATAATCATTTACCAATGGCAGAAAATCTTTTGTTCCGGCCTGAAAGTGCAGGTGGTCGGGAGCCGAAGCACCACATCGGGGACCGTTATAAAAAATGAGATAATTGTCCAATGCCCGGGCCAGTTCCAACATATCTGCAAAGTAGGGTTTTATTTGCTGGTTGATATGTTCCTTATGCGGAATGGTAAAGTGCTCGGGAAAGATAGGGAAGGGGTTTACCAGAATTTCGTAATTACCAAACTCCAGAGCCCGTTGTTCGGCAGGTCGGTTAGCAGCACACAAAAAACATTTGCGCTCGGCAATCGTTTTGGCATCTACCTTAGCTCCCGACGAAACAATGCGGGCTGGATTAAACTGCACGCTGACCTCAAAATCGCCAAAATCGAACGATTTAGTACGAACGGTTTTTAGTCCTGCAAAGTTGGTACGAGCAAGTGACCAATTGGAAACCTGCTCGTGAAAGAGATCTGAAACTAATAAATTGACCCCTAACCCCTGAAGGGGGTTTGAGCTAGTTTCGTCTCCTAATTGACCTCCGTCTCCTAATGCACCCCTAACCCCTAAAGGAGAATTGGAATTACCTTTGTTTTCTATATTTTCTTGTTGACTCATAATAATCGATAGTAATATTTCTTTCTGCCCTTTAGGGGTTGGGGTCTTTTATTTGTTCCTCCTCGCCTTCAATTCCACTGTCCGGATTTTATCCTTGTATAAATTATGTCCGTTCATTTTCACCACATCCAGTGAAGCATCGGAGTTTTCGTCCCAACGGCGACAACGGTAAAGCGAAGTATAAATACGTCCGATCTGGTACTCGCGACTAATGCGCAGACCGAGTGCATAATCTTCGCCATAGCTCGTGTTAGGCACTTTTATGTCGCGCAGTACGGGAGTGTAAAAGGCTCGTGGAGCACCAAGACCATTAATGCGTAATGCATTGTTTCGTCCGTTTTCGGGTGTCCATTCTTTGTGGTCAATAAGTCCGGGAGCAATGGTTTCCATGGCAAAGTTGGTCATGGTGTACGACCCGATAACCATGGCGCAGTTTTGTTCGTAGAAAGCATCGACAATGGTTTGCAGCGTATTTTCATCTTGATATACATCATCGCTATCCAGCTGTACGGCAAATTTTCCACAAAGAGCAGCATGTACTCCTTCGTTCCAGCAACCACCGATGCCCAGATCATTCCGGTTCGGAATCAGGTGAATGACGCGACTGTCCAGTTTGGTATATTTTTCAATCAATTCCGATGTCCCGTCGGTAGAAAAATTATCAATAATAATCAGGTTGAAATCAAAGGTGGTTTTCTGTATCAATACCGACTTGATGGCATCTTCCACCGTTTTTACCCGATTGCGAATAGGAATAATCACCGAAGCTTCTACGGGAAAATTACTTTCGTTGAACGCTATTGTTTTGAATTCCGGAGCCAAATAAGCTCCAATCTTCTTTAAATGGTCGGTGCAGGCTGCTTCCATTTCCAATTGTACGCCACGGTTTTTCGGATCTACATAATCAAACTGTTTCTCCCCGCTTTTACGCATATCATATTCCACTTCCGAATACAGATATTCATTGATATGAACCAATTCGGCCTGTTGCGATACTTTTAGGCGGAGGTAATACAAACCGGCAAATTGATAATTTGCGGAGGTTTCGGCTACGGCATTTTTCAGCGATGCGGAACGGAAGAAAAGTACCGATCCAAAATTAAAATCGTCGCGCAGACTGCCTTCCTGATAATCGATAACGGGACAACCGGAGCGAACACATTCTTTAATCTCATAATAATCCGAATAAACCAGTCCGGCCTGTGTGTCACGGGCAATATGACAAAACCGTTCGATGGCAAACTGACCCAGTTCAAGAGTAGTGTCTTTTGTGTAAATAAATGAATAATCAGTGTCGGCTTTTTCTGCAATTTTCCGGATGGTTTCCGAACTTTGCATTGAGTCGATTTCTAGGGTTTGGCAACCATCTAGTTGTATGTTGTTTCCACTTTTTACAAGCAGATAAATAGTCTGAACGAGCGAAGATTGTTTGATTTGTTCAACGGTCTTGAGAGTCTCGGTGGCGTTATTGCAGGCTAAAAAGCAATTGATGACCCCAAAACCTCTAAAGGCTTTTGTATCGGTGGAATTTGTCGATTGATTATTCATTTATGGAGATTTTATTATTTAAGCTATTTGGGATGTCAAAAATACGACTAAATTTTAAATTTCCATTGAAAAAGGAATCCTGTTCTTCTGAAAATATATTCTATCTTTGTATTGTTATAAGTAAAATATTAATGGAATGATAGATAACAAACTAACTTCAAAGTCCCCTTTAGGGGATTCAGGGGTCATTTTAATAGCCGATAGTGGTTCTACCAAAACGCACTGGTGTGTGGTGTCGGGCGGAATAATAAAAAGTGAGATTTTTACTGATGGTATCAATCCGTTTTATCAAACCGACATGGAAATCATTGCTTTGCTCGAATCTCAACTTGTTCCTAAGTTAGCAAATGAAGAAATAGAACAAATTTATTTTTATGGCGCCGGCTGTTCGTTTCTTAATAAAAAGGTACTGGTAAGCACGGCATTGGTTCGTTTTTTTGGTAATGCTATCATTGATATTCAAAGCGATTTATTGGGTGCCGCCCGGTCGCTATTCCAACACGAAAAAGGCATTGCGTGTATACTGGGCACCGGTTCCAATTCCTGTTTCTATGACGGGGCTGAAATCACGCAAAATATATCGCCGCTGGGTTTTATTTTGGGCGACGAAGGCAGCGGGGCCGTACTTGGAAAACTCTTTATAGCCGATTGCCTGAAAAATCAAATGCCCGAATGGATTGCCGAAAAATTGTTGGACGAATATGAACTGACACCCGCCATTATCATGGATAACATATACAAAAAGCCTTTCCCAAATCGCTTTTTGTCCAAATTCACTCCATTTATTCTGGAACATATTGAAGAACCCGCTATTTTTAATCTGGTATACGATAGTTTTGATGCTTTCTTTATTCGCAATGTGATGCAATATACATTGGAAGACGTGCAAGTTGGTTTTATTGGTTCGATAGCTCATTATTTCCGTGATACCCTCGAAATTGTAGCATCAGAACGGGGCATTGTATTATCGGAAATTGTACAAGGTCCGATGGAAGGGTTGGTGAGGTTTCATACATAAATAACCCCCAACCGCTAAAGGGGAATAAAGAAAGACCCCCGACCCCTAAAGGGGAGCGAAAAATGTTACTGTCGATTATTATGAGTCAACAAGAAAATATAGAAAACAATGGTAATTCCAATTCCCCTTTAGGGATTAGGGGTTCATTAGGAGACGAAACTAACTCAGTTCCACTTCAGGGGTTAGGGGTGATCACCGAACAACCATCCCTTCATACCGATCTTGATAAGAAATCGGTTGGAGAGTTGCTCAAGGAAATGAACGAAGAAGATCAAAAGGTGGCATTGGCAGTTCAAAAAGCAATTCCGCAAATTGAAATTCTGGTAGAAAAAATCGTGGAGCGAATGAAACGTGGTGGCCGTATTTTTTATATTGGCGCCGGAACCAGTGGCCGTTTAGGCGTGTTGGATGCTTCGGAAATTCCACCCACCTTTGGCCTAGCAGCAGGTTTGGTTATTGGCTTAATTGCCGGTGGTGACAAAGCTCTTCGAAATCCGGTAGAAAATGCTGAAGATGACGCTGAGCAAGCCTGGAAAGAATTACTGGAATATCAGGTGAATCAAAATGACACGGTGATTGGATTGGCTGCTTCGGGAACAACGCCCTACGTAATCGGGGCATTGAAAAACGCACGTATTCATGGTATCCTGACGGCTTCCGTTGCCTGTAATCCGGATTCAATCATGGCGCAGGAAGCTGACATCCGTATTGAAGTGATTGTAGGACCTGAATTTGTTACCGGAAGTACACGTCTGAAATCCGGTACAGCCGAAAAGCTTGTTCTGAATATGATCTCAACCGCCACAATGATAAAGCTAGGACGTGTAAAAGGCAGTAAAATGGTGAATATGCAACTCAGCAATGCCAAGCTGGTAGACAGAGGAGCACGGATGATTATGGAAGAGCTGCAGATAGAATATGAACAGGCTAAGAATTTATTGTTACTTCATGGTTCTGTGAAAAAAGCTTTGGAAAGTTATTCCCGATAGTAATTTCCATCAGCCCTTATAAGTACTAATTGCATCGAATTTACAAGCTTGGACACACTTCAGGCAGCCGATACACTTAGCTGCATCGTACATGCGTACTTCTTCAGATATCAGCGTGTTTCCAATAAAAAGAAGTGATTGGTCAATGACTTTGCCCGGACAGGCATCAATACACTTTCTACACGCCGTGCAAGCATAAACGTCCAATTGAACGAATGCCGTACGTGTATTGTCTTGATTAATTAATGTTGATTTCATCTTTTATCGGATATAAGAAATGATACATTCATATAGTTGTTTTACTGGTAAATCTTAGTTCTTTTTCTTATAACTCAATACTGCCCACGTATTGAAGAAAACAGCAAATCCTATCAATGCCAACAATTTATTCATCAGTTGGAGTGGATTACTTCCTTTTAAATAAATGGATCGCATCACAATCATAAAATGTTTTAGCGGATTAAAAGCTGCTATCCATTTAGCCCACTCAGGCATACTGTCAATAGGCGTGTACAATCCACTCAACATGATAAATAACATCATAAAGAAGAATATCATAAACATGGCTTGTTGCAATGTCGCAGCATAGTTTGAGACAACTAATCCCAAACCGGAAATAGCCAGAACATAGATGGCAGTAAATAAGTAGATGGATGCAAAATATCCGACAGGTATTAATCCGTAAACGGCCCAGGCGACCAGAAAGCCAATGGTGATAGCAATAAAGCCAATAATCCAGAATGGAATCAACTTAGCCAGAATAAACATAGACTTCGAAACCGGGCTTACATTAATTTGCTCCATCGTTCCTTTTTCCTTTTCAGTAACAATAGATACAGCAGGCAAAAAACCACACAGCAAGGTCAGGATCATAACCATCAGCGCCGGAACCATAAAAACCCGATAGTTAAGATGAGGGTTGAAACGATATTGTGTGTCGAGTTGAATGTTTGGAGTGTTATTGGATACTGCAGGTGCCAGATCTTCAACAACCTGCCCATTGAAGTCGGTCACTATGCTTGAAAGGTAAGTCATTCCAATGCTACCTTTCATCCCATTCACAGCATTGGCCGAAATCATTACCTTTCCTCCCTGCCTGTTTACCAGATCTTTTTCAAAATGTGGCGGAATCTCAAGAATGATATCCGATTCATTTTTCTCGATACTTTGTAATGCTCTCTTGTAATTTGGCGAAACATTCGTCAGCTTGAAATAATTCGATGAAATAATTTTCTGAGTAAGCAGTTGTGAATAGCTGCTATGATCGTTATCGATCACACTCAGATTCAGATTTTTTATTTCGTAACTGGCTGCCCACGGAAAAATGAGTAACACATTGAGTGGAAACATAAAAATCATTTTCGGAAGGAAACCATTCCGAAGTATCTGTTTGAATTCTTTTTTAAGAAGATATTTTATCATCATACGCCCTTGTTGTAACTACCCCTAACCCCTCCCGCCTTGCGGGATAAATGGCAGGGAATTAAATTAGTACTGTTGGATTTAAACCATTTTATAAATATAAATACATAAGAGATGAAACTAACCCGGTTCCCCTTTAGGGCTTAGGGGTGTCTGCTATTCCAACCTCACTTTAAATTTTCTCAGACTGATAGTAACCAAAACGATACCCATAAGGCAAAGAACGCCTATTTCTTTTAAAACAGAACTAATACCCAATCCTTCAATCATAATGGCTTTTACCGCTGCAATATACCATCGTGCAGGAACAATACATGAAAGCCATTGAAGAGGAAGAGGCATATTCTCGATGGGAAAAATCATGCCGGATAACAACATGACCGGAATCATGAGTCCCATGCCCGAAACCAACATGGCAGCTTGTTGTGAGTCTGTTATCGTCGAGACCAGTAATCCAAACGATAATGCGACGAAAATATAAAGCAATGAAACCGTTACTAAACTGATGAAATTTCCGGCAATGGGTACTTTCAGAACAAAAACTGACAGTACCATGATGGTGGCAAAATTCACACATGAAAGTACAAAATAGGGAGTAATTTTAGACAGAATGATGTAAATGGGTTTCATGGGCGAGACCAGTAAGATTTCCATCGTTCCCATTTCTTTTTCCCGCACAATGGCTATGGATGTCATCATAGCACAAATCAGAATCAGAATCATACCTAATACACCCGGTACAAAGTTGAAAGCACCTACCATTTGTGGATTGTAAAGCATCTTTACTTCTGGTGTGATTTGATACGGATTCTTACTTTCGCCCATCAATTCTTGTTGGTACGAAGCTATAATATTACTTGCATAAAAGGTAAATGAGGTAGCCGCATTCGGATCAGTAGCGTCAGCTATAAGCTGTATATGAGCTTTCCCGTTGTGTCGGAGCTTCTCGCCAAAATGATCTTCAAAAACCACTACCAGTTTTGCTTTTGCATCGCGAAAGGTGGACTGAATTTCGTTGGTATTATGAAGCCTTGTCGTAACATCAAAATAGGCACTGGCATTTATTTTGTCGATGATACGACTGCTGGCTTCGTCATTTGTTGGAGCCAATACAGCCACCTGCGTGTCTTTCACTTCTGTGGTAAGTGCAAAGCCAAACAAAATGATCTGAATGATGGGCATCAATAGCAGAATCATCATGGTGGTCTTGTCACGCAGGATATGGTAAAATTCTTTTCGAATAAAAGATAATAGTTGTTTCATGTACTTAGTTGACAGTTGATAGTTGAAAATTGACAGTTAATACTTTTTGCTATTTTCTTTTGATGACTTGATTATGCTTACTAACATCTTGATTAATTCCTGACAATCCGATATTATAGATTGAAATGATTTCTCGTCAAAAAATTCACTATCATGTAAAAGCATTAACCAGTATTCAGTCTCATTTGCTTCTTTCAAAGCAATGCTCATCTTATGAATAAAATCAGCTTTCGATTCTGCGTGTTCAGCTTCTCTTATTAAAGCTCCAACCGCAGTTCCACTTCGTAGCATTTGTTTAGATAATACAAACTCTTTTTGCTCTGAGCTAAGAAATTTATATGCTTTAATTATGCGTAATGCAAATGTGTATGATTTAAATTTTACTGTTTTCTCTTCCATATAAATATGTGTTATAAATCTTCACTATCAACTATCAACTATCAACTATCAACTGTCAATTCTTGTTGCCTTTCGTGCCAATTGTTGAAAAACTTCATCCATACTATTGGCCTTAAATTGGTTTTTGAGATTTCGGGGAGAATCCAGTGCCTCAATTTTTCCATCCACCATGATGGAAACGCGGTTGCAATATTCGGCTTCATCCATATAATGTGTCGTTACAAAAACGGTTATTCCACGCGATGTAGCGTCGTAAATCAATTCCCAAAACTGCCGGCGTGTGATCGGGTCCACACCTCCGGTTGGTTCATCCAAAAACACCACCTGCGGATTATGGAAAATAGAAACCGAGAATGCCAGTTTCTGTTTGAAGCCTAGGGGTAATGAGCCTACCAGTTTATTCCGTTCGCTTTCAAAATCCAAGACCTGCATTAATTTATCGGTTTTTTCTTTGATCTCTTTGTCTTTCATTCCGTATATGCCGCCAAAAAGTTCTATATTCTCCCAAACCTTTAAGTCGTCGTAAAGAGAAAACTTCTGGCTCATATAACCTATATTTTTCTTTACCAGTTCGGTTTGCGTACCAATGTCGTATCCTGCAACAATACCTTTTCCTCCGGTCGGGATGCTAAGTCCGCTCAGCATACGCATAGCCGTGGTTTTCCCCGCACCATTGGCACCAAGGAATCCGAAAATTTCACCCCGTTCTACTTCGAATGAAATATGATCGACTGCTGTAAAGTGCCCAAATTTCTTAGTCAGATTTTCGGCAATGATTACCTTGTTAGAATTATGTTCGATTATATCGTTCATCTTTTTTTATCTCATTTATTTCAGCGCTTTATTTCAGGCTTAATTGCATAAAACAATCTTCAATAGTCGGCTCTATTTCCCGGATCTCAATATTTGTGTGTCCTTTCTGTAGCAGGTAACTATTTAAACTTTCAACAGTCAACTGAGCATTGTCAACCGAAACATGATGTTTATCGCCAAAGGCAAAGCAGTTTTTAGACAACTCATTTTCACGCAAATCTGTTAGCAATTTGTACATATTGTCACTTTTTACCGCCCATAGTTTGGTTTCATATTGTTTCACTATGTTTGCGGGGCTGTCTATTTTGAGAAACCGTCCGTTTTGAATCAAAGCAATCCGGTCGCACAAACCGGCTTCGTCCATATAAGGAGTTGAAACCAGAATCGTGATGCCTTGCTTTTTTAAATTCTTGAGCATTCCCCAGAATTCCTTGCGTGATACAGGATCCACACCTGTAGTAGGTTCATCCAGAAACAGGACACTTGGTTTATGTATCAGCGCACAGCTCAAAGCCAGTTTTTGTTTCATGCCACCCGACAGTTTTCCGGCACGACGGTTCTTGAAAGGTTCAATCTGTTGGTAAATATCCTTCACCAGTTCATAATTTTTTTCAATCGTTGTATTGAAAACGGTGGCAAAGAACTTTAAATTTTCTTCAACAGTCAGATCCTGATAAAGAGAAAACTTTCCGGGCATATAACCAACCCGCTTCCGGATCTCCTTGTAGTCTTGTACCACATCAAAACCGTCAATTGCAGATATTCCGCTATCGGCTAAAATCAATGTAGTCAGTATTCTGAAAAGCGTGGTCTTGCCAGCTCCATCAGGCCCAATGATGCCGAATATTTCACCGTCGGTGACATCAAAGGTGACATCCTTTAATGCTTCTGTCTCTCCGTAACTTTTACTTACCGATACACAGTGAATGGCCGATGGTGAAACTTTATTTTTTTTATCCATGAAACTTTATCTTATTGAAAATAATCAATTGAATTTTACGTTTCCGTACATTCCGATTTTAATTAATCCGTTATTCTTAACATTGATCTTTACAGCATAAACCAGATTGGCACGTTCGTCGCGCGTTTGAATAGTTTTTGGAGTAAACTCGGCTTTACTTGAGATCCAGGCCAGCGTTCCGGCATATTCACGATTCTGATCTTTTCCAAAGTCGGATGTTACTTTTACTTTCTGGCCTATTTTAAGTTGACTCAGCTGGTCAGCTGTGACATACGCTCGTAGAATCATGTGGTTGATATCCGCAATTTTAAATAAAGCCTTTCCCGGTGAAGCCACTTCGCCCATTTCGGCATATTTTACCAGAACAGTTCCGGCTATCGGGCTTATGATCTTACATTTTTGCAGCTGATCTTGCAGTTGTTCTGTCTGGAACGTGACCCCTTCACTATTGTCACTGATTCCCTGATTGGTGGTTTGTAATGTTGTCTTTTGCGCATCCAGTTGTTTTTCAAGCACGGCAATTTGTGCATTAATATCATCTACTTGCTTTTGGTTGGAGGCATTTGCTTTTACCAGATTCTCAAACCGCTTACGTTCAGATTTTGCTGTTGCGATTTGCTGTTGTATGGCTGCAATTTGTTTTTTTACGTCAGGGCGACTGCTTTGTAAGGCTTTCTTGCTACTTATAATCTGTTGTTTGTGCAGGTAAAGCTGAGTGCTGTCAATTCTTCCTATCAGCTCGTTGCTTGCAAGTGTTTGTCCTTCTTCAATGTTGAATGAAAGAATTCTACCGGTAGCTTCCGCTGATACGATTACTTCTGTAGCTTCGAAAGTGCCTGAAGCATCATAGTCATCTTTCGATTTTCCGCAAGAGCTGAGCAAAGAGGAAAAAGTGAGAATTATTAAGCCGTAATAAAATGTCTTACTGAAATAGGATCGACTTTTGATGATAGTTGTTTTCATATTCTGTATCCAGGATTAATTATTTATATTGTTCTTAAGTCCATATACACTCATAATCAGTTGAATTTCGTGTAGGGACTTTAATTGTCTTGCCTGATTTTCGGCATTTATCTCGCGAATCAGATCAGTGATAGTCATCGTTCCATTATCCACCTTAGCTGAAGCCGATTTTTTTATGTTGGTACGTAAACGAATAATCTCGTCATCGTTGGAGAGTGTAGCCTGTAGCTTCTCAATTTCTGTTTTTTGCTGTCTGGTTTTCAAATCGCTATTAAACAAATAAGTTTCTTTCTGAATTTCGTTTGACCGTTTGTTGATTTCCAGTTTCGTTATATTGTTTTTCTGCGTATATAATCCACTAAAATTCCACGACAATTTTAAACCTCCTATGTAAAAAGGAGAGAATCC
>Ga0302162_10000093_pt1 | contig 28168 bp, 40 predicted proteins | sample I_Fen_E2_2_FD_193501 | JGI IMG/M metagenome (GOLD analysis project Ga0302162, IMG submission 193501) | Peat permafrost microbial communities from Stordalen Mire near Abisko, Sweden - I_Fen_E2_2 | ecosystem: Environmental > Terrestrial > Soil > Wetlands > Permafrost | place: Sweden: Abisko...
TTTTCTGAGGCTGACGCCATAGCACATCATACACAAGTAATAGAGGAGCTAACACGAAAGGGTAAAATCAACAACACCCACATTAAGTCACAAAATAATACAGATTAGTTATTGACATTATTTAAAGTTAGACGTATTCTAACCATTCCTTTAACACTATGAGATATCACAGATGAGCGCAGTAGACATACAACCCCTCGGATGGAAAGACCGCAAAAAGATGGAGTCCGAGCGGCTTAAGATAAAGAGTAAAATTGATGTGGTGGTCAGACCCCTCAGGGATGCCGAGGTACGAGATAAGGTGCTTGAATTGGCTTTACACAGAGATTCTCTTTTCAAAGAGGTGACGACTATCACCAGCGATATTAAAGCCTATGACACCGAGGTAAAACGATTAGGTGATATAATCACCCGTTGGGAGGCTAAGCTGCAAGCGTGGGAACAGATCGAGTACAATATTGCTATCGAATTACAGAGCGCGCGCGCAATGCTAGCTAGTAAAACCAGCGAGCTTGCTACTATAAATGCGCAGTATGCTGAAGCTACGAAACTATTGGAGCAATAATTATGAAGCTAAGTAAGAGACAGAAGAGCAATCCGTATTCGTCGGCTATAGATAATGGGATAAATCAGAGTGTACACCCACATTGTGCTGACCCAAACAGCCCTCTCAATGGTAAGTTATCTGATAATGGTCAGTTACGTGAGGATGTGCACCATGCTATATTTAATAAAGAATCCGTTGCCCCCAACAAAGTCGAAATCAAACCCATACCGAAAAAGTACGATAACGACGGCGCAATAATAAAGGACTTTGAGCCAATCACCGACCCCGAGCAATTAAAACGTTACCAAGAGTTGTGTGCAATCGTCACGCATCACTATCCTGGCGCAATGGGGCGATACAAAGTGATCGAGGGATTGCGCATTTTATCCGAATGGGGGTTAGAAGGTGAAGAAGCATTAAAGTCAATTAGCGACAGTATGGTCGAATGGTTGAAATGGACGCCCCCTCCTGCGCATCACGACCGCACCGCCAAGCGTCCACCCGACATAAATCTGATAGCCTGCAAAACGTGGGATGAGTTCCATGCAGCAAAAGTGCCATCACATACGCGTACGCAACAAGAAGACCGTCATGGGATGGCATTGTTTGCACAAAAAATGCAGGAGCGCGCACAATGAGCAAGCCACAATGAGCAAGCCACACATTGATTTATTATCACGGGGAACAGGTCCCGAGTCCATCGACTACCAAAACCATCCTGTAAAAGAGCGTCTCTCAACCTGCCCTTGTGACGATTGTCTTGATTTATACAAAAAGATACACGGTAAAGACAGCCCCCTTGAGTACCGGACACAAGAAAGCGCCGATATTGAGCCTAAGCCAACACCCACCGCTGTCGTATATAACAGCTGGAAGTGTCCAGCTTACCAAATGCCGCCCTCGTCAGAGCTAGAAGAGTTGATAAAACGTGCACCTTGGGCACCGGGCAAGGTCTATCATTCACAAGATGGTATGACACCGGACATAGATACGGATGGGTCTTGGCACGCAGCGGGAAGTATTGCTCATCACTTCAAACAGTTCACGGAACTCAAATGACAATATCCATAATAGAAACAATCAAACAGAACGAATGCATCGCCCGACTCGCACAATGGAACCTAAACAGGCCTGAGTATTTCATCACCAAAATACTACCCAAGTATGCCAACGATGTTCATGTCAACGACAAAACACCTGAAGAGCGCCAAGCTTACTATGAATCGCAGTTGACAACGGCTGGCCTCGCGCATGAGCTAGCCCTACCTAACCCCGTCGAGACACCGTGGGGCATCGTCCGAGAAAGGGATGGGCTTGATTTATCGACGCTCACCCGCGCGCGTGAGTTCTGGCAGCGGCAGCATGAGTGGGCCGAGTCTGCTACACCTGAGACCGTGCAAATCATCAGTGATTTAATTGACATCACCCGCCGCATTATCATGGAGGAACAGGTGTCCTATCTGGCTATCCCACCCGGTACACAGAGGAATGAACAAGTATTAAGCCTAATCAAAGACCAGCATAAAAAAGCGTTGAAGGAGTTAGTTAATGGGCTTTAAATACCGCATGACGGGCGTCTACAGCCCTATCGAAGCTAAATGCTTTGCATACCAAAAATGGAATGAAATCAATCACGCACCGTTCGAAGTCTTTTTATTGGACTGCCAAGTGAATGATTTACTCTTCAATGACAACGGCATACAACTGAAAAAAGGCGTGGACTACATTAACGCACAGTTACATAACCCGCTATCTAAATTCAAGTAGTAAAGCAGCACTTGACAAACTACTTGTAGTCCTGTAGAATGTATCTCACAGTTTGGCATCCCTTCCCGAAGGGATGCCAGACACTTTGCCGACTTCGGCAAGGTTAGAAACATTCTAACTTTTCAAGCTACTTAGGACATACCAATGAATAACGACGCAATCGAAGCCATAGCTTACGCCCAATGGACTCAGACCACCCCTCCCATCGGGGAAAATTTTCCAACCCACTATGGACGATTTATGAAATCAAGAGATGTATTGTACGGCAAGCAAGGTAAAAACGATGAGTGTTACACGCCGGACTACGCAGTAAAACCTATTATTCAATATATTCCGGAAGGGTCTATTGTATGGTGCCCGTTCGATACTGAGGCAAGTCAATTTGTTATTCAGTTAAAACAAGCGGGGTTTGAAGTAGTGTACTCGCATATAAGCCAAGGTCAAGACTTTTATAAATACGAGCCTAAAAAATGGGACATTATGATTTCCAACCCGCCTTTTACAGGGAAGCGCAAAATTTTTGAGCGCGCATTAAGTTTCAATAAGCCTTTTGCTTTAATCATGAGCAATACTTGGCTTAACGACGCCGCTCCAAAACAATTATTTAAGGATAAGGATTTACAATTGCTAATGTTTAATGAGCGCATGAAGTTTGATAATCAAGACAACTCGCAAAACAAAATTACTTTTAGCAGTAGTTATTATTGCTGGAACTTCCTACCTAAACAACTCATTATGGGGTCATTGAAAGATTATGGAAAATAGTAATCCGTTCCGTCCTGGGACACAAGCACACCTGTTCTGTGAGATAGCACATGTTGATTACCTTACGGGATTTTCTGATATTGTAGAATTGCCCACACTTATTGCGGTCGGCCTGCAACAAGAGGTAGGCAGTAATGGAGGTAGCTGGTGCCGCTCCGATGGTGTACTCGGTTCCAAGTTTAACATCCATAGGCGGCTGGCAGGGGGCAGGATAGTGTCGGTACAGCTTGTCGGCTTTGCCAAGAATAATTTCACTAACAAAATTGATACTGCTATCATCGACGCTTACAAGAATGCTAATTGTAGAGTGTTGGCTATTAAAGGCAAGACTATCGAGATAGACCATAAAGATGGGCGCAAAGATGACTATAGCTTGCACGATAATCAAACATTGGATGATTTTCAGCCCTTACATAAGAGTGCTAATGTAGCCAAACGCCGACATTGTAATGTATGTAAAGAAACCAGAATACGCTTTGATGCAACTCGACTAGGATACAGTGTCCCACAATACATAGGAACTACGCACTATACGGGCTCATGCGTGGGTTGTTATTGGTATGATATGGAGACATTCAACCGACATGTATCTGAGGACTATGTGAAAATTAGGTAGTAAACCTAGACTCGACAAACTAGCTTTACTAATGCTATAATATGCCTGACTTAAAAATTCAGATTTAGAGTAAAGCCTACCGGACTCGTGGCATTGTAACGACCGGGCAGTGCAGGACAGCTAACTTAACCGTGTCCATACCGTTAAGACTATCGCTGCACGACCTCCCATCACTCCCCTAAGGGCGAGTTATAACTTTTCTAACCTTACCGAGATACCATAATGAAATCAGTAACAATTGTCGCCACGCTTGTGGCATCCCTCGTCACTTATTATGTAAAAGCGGATGAGTACACCGACCAGCAACAGCTGCAAGTCTTGCAACAAATCCAACAGACCCAACAGTTTGAGCAGATGCAAGAGTACGGCAGACAGGCTACAGAGGATTACGAGAACCAAATGCCGGAAGCCCGTGGCCGTGCTATCCGTGAAAAGTATATGGAGAGGCAAGCCTACGAACAAGCCATCACGTCAGGAGAATGAAATGAAAATCAAAGACCTAAAACTAATGATGACCGCTAGCGCTGTAAAGGATGTGCGCTATTACTTGAATGGCGTCAACGTGACATCCAGGTATGTGGTTGCCAGCGATGGCCATCGCTTGGCCAGGGTGATGTTCGATGAGCCCTATTACTTCCCGGCAGGGGAGGAGGATGCCCATGTTAATAACATTATGGTTCCACGTGAATCCATCAAGGCGTTCCTGTCCAAGTGTGGCAAAGTGCCGCCCAATATGCCGGTTGAAATCAAGCAGGGCATGTATCCCAACCAGTACACGTTAGAGTGTGCCGGTGTGATAGAGTTCTTCCATCCGATAGATTGCCAACGGTATCCAAGCTTTGATAAACTACTCGAACTGATTGCAAAGGGTCCGGTTATCAAGCCAACCTACTCTATGCAGTTTGAGTGGCGCTACCTGCATGAGGCCTATGCGGGGCTGGAAGTGTGGAGCAAAGTAGCAAAAGGCAGCTCGCTGGCCACCGAGCTGCATATAATTGAAGATGGCTTGGGCTTCGGGTATTTTGAAGTGGATAATGCGACCTACATTATCATGTCCAAGCGAGTGTAAAGTTAGATTGATTCTAACGTCACTCGCCCTTAGGGGAGTGACTGCAATAAGGAGTACGACCCCATCCTATTATAATAGGGGTCAGTGAGTAATAAGAGAGAACGAAATGTCAAACATAGTAAATTTTAAAACACCTGTTTCCAATGTTGCTACCCTGTCATCAAGTGCGATGTTAGTAAACCTTACCGTTACACAGTGGACAGCGCGTAAGTTGGACAAGAAAGTGTCGGTCGATATTGATATCGAGAACAATACTACCACACGCTCAGGCAATTACAATAAAAATCTATTAGCCGGTGACTCGGCGCTGTCTAATTTACAGAAGCTGGGCAGTGCAGCACGGGCCTATCATAACAACGTCACCACGCCATGGTCTGATATGGGGCCCCGCCTGCTGCCGACAGCGTTATTCTTCGATTACAAAAAAGAGATGGCGCGCTTCGAGAAACTGTACACTCAAGAGGTCGAAGCGTTCCTGCTGGACTACCCGCATAAGATAGCCTATGCCCAGTACACCTTGGGCGACTTGTACAACCACGAGGATTATCCGACTTTGGAAAATATCCGGGGCAAGTTCGGCTTGACCGTAAGCTATATGCCACTGCCCGAAGTAGGGGATTTCAGATTGGACATCAATAACCAAGGCTTGCGGGAGTTGCAAGAGCAGTACCAAACCATGTATAATGACAGCCTCAGCAATGCGATGCAGTCTGTCTGGGACCGTCTGTATGACAGCCTGACCCGCTTGTCTAATGGCTTAAAGATTGAGGGCGGCAAACGTGGTATCATAGTAGGTAGCACGTTCGACGGAGCGAAGGAGCTATGTACACTTCTAAGTCACTTAAACATAAACGGCGATACGAAATTGGAATCCATGCGCCAAGCGTTGGAGAGTGCCATGAATGGGCTTGATGTGACGGATGTTAGAAATTCAGATTACCAGCGCACTCTCCTCAAGTCTTCTGTAGATTCGATACTTGACAAGTTCTAGGGGTATCTGTAGAATAGGTAACTGTGGCTAGAGGGATACCTCGAAACCGGCATGAACACCCGTCGCCACACATCCTTTCGTTCCTAACCTACGTTCAGAGGTTCACATGCTTACCCAAGAAATCCTAAAATACCATTTGTCTTATGCTCCTGAAACCGGAGAGTTTGTCTGGATTAGGCCAAGAGCCAATTGGATGAAGCCGGGGAGTGTTGCTGGATTTACAGAGAAGAAGGGGTATCGAAGTATTATCTTATATGGCAAAACATATAAGCTGCATAGGATTGTCTGGCTTTATGTATACAACAAGTGGCCTCCATCTGATATCGACCATATAAATGGTATCAAAGCTGATAATAGGTTGTGTAATCTTAGAGAGGCTACGCGTAGCCAAAATATAAGACATAGTGGTGTATATAAGAACAATATATCTGGGCATAAAGGTGTCTATTATCATGCCCGCCTAGATAAATGGGAGGCGCATATCCACTACAACAAAAAATTACGGTACTTAGGCGTATACCCTACGAAAGAAGAAGCAATAGCAGTGTATACGGCGTTCGCCGCTGCTATATGTAAAGAATTTCTCCATTCTAGTTTGGAGGGAGGTCTCGTTGGTGCCGATGCACCAGTAATGAAACGGTCTCGTCGGTGCCGAAACACTGACAGTAAATAATGAGAGTTTAAAATGAGCGCAATAAAAAAACCCTACGAATCCATCCCAATGACTGAAGTTATCAATAGCATCAGTCTGATTGGCCACAAAGTTACTGTCCTCGTTGAAGGTGAAACGGGAACAGGTAAGAGTTCTATTCTCAAGGAGCTGGCCAAGCTCCACCCCAACCATGTCGCCGCTTATGTGGACATATCAACCAAAGATACCGGTGATTTGCTTATCCCCCGCATCACGACCATTGATGGCACACCCGTGTCCGAGTTCGTGCCCAACTCTGAATGGGGCTTGCAACATGGCAAGCCACTGATAGTCATGCTGGATGAGTTGGGTAAGGCGTCGAAATCTGTCATGAACTCGTGCCTTAGGGTGATGTTGGAGCGCAAGATAGGCACACATGCTTTGCCTGAGGGCTCTATCGTCTTCGCGACGACCAACCTGACCGCAGAAGGGCTGGGGGATAACATGCCAGCGCATGCTCGAAATCGTATCGTAACCGTACGAATGGCTAAACCAAGCCCGATGGACTGGCGCATGAATTTTGCGGAGCATAACGGTGTTCACCCCGTTGCCATTGCAACGGTTTTAGAATTTCCGGAGATGTTCGCGAGTTTCCAGGACTATGAAAAACCCGAACAGAACTCGTATATTTATGACCCTCGCAGCCCACGCAGAGCATTCGTGACGCCACGAAGTCTGGAGCGTGCCAGTGATATTCTCCATGCCTGCTCAGCACTGAACGAAGATGTGCTGGTACACCTGCTACAAGGTGCAGTTGGCGAAAGAGCAGCTCAAGACATACTTATGATTTTAAAACTTGATAATAGCCTACCCACCTTCGCCTCCATCGCCGCCAGTCCCGAGACAGCCAAAATAAGTAAATCCGGGGCGTCCCTCTGTCTCATTGTCAGCAAGCTCATCGGTAACTGCACCAAAGAGAACATGGACAATGTATTGATTTACCTGGACCGGCTACCCCGCGAGGCGATTGCTTTGTTTATGCGGGGCATCATGAGTTCCAATAGCCCGAAGCGACCCATCGCGGTCACCAATCGGAAATTTACCGAGCTGGCCGTTCGTTTAGGTTTTCTCTTCTCTTAATACCTTATAGCCAAGGTTATAACGGTTATAACCTTGGTAGGAGACATAACATGATAATTACAATGAAAGAAGAGGACCTGCGCGCTATCCTCGAAACATTTAAGCTTACGCCGCAAGAGATTGACCGTATGCTTGATGATATCAGGCTCCCGGAAGGGCACACTTTAACAGCGGATGACTTTGAAACCGTTGAAGATTTTGGGAGAACAACGCCATGAGCTTATCAACAGCAGACAGAATAACTAAGCAACATATTTGGCTGATGGGGCACAAACCCACTATGCATTACTCAGGTATTGTTATGGTGGGCGACGTGGACATATCGGATGCGCTGCCCACGGCGGGCACCAATGGTCGTGATGTAACTTATAATCCACAGTTCGTGGACTCTCTCACCGAGCAGCAACTGCGGGGCTTGGTGCTGCACGAGGCAGGGCACAAAGCTTACCAACATCTCTTTTTATGGCAAGAGCTGTACAAAGAGGATGCCAAGCTGGCGAACATGGCTTGTGATTATGTTATAAATCTTGAAATCTATGACCTTGACCCACGCGGGGTTGAGATAGCTCTGCCCCCTAACCCCTGCCTGGACGAGAAGTATCGGGGCATGGACACGAAACAGGTGTTTGAATTACTCAAGCAAGACAAAGCCAATGGGGGCCAAGGCGGCAAGGGCGAGCCGATGGACGACCATCAATGGGAAGACGCCCAAGCCTTGCCTGAAGAAGAGCGCCAAGCCTTGGCCAAGGAGATTGACAATGCCATACGCCAAGGCGTTTTTATGAGCGGAAAGCTCGGTGGCGATGTCTCCCGTGGCTTCAATGCCTTGCTGGAGCCTAAGGTCGACTGGCGCGACCAGCTCCGGGACTATGTAAGTACCGTAACAGCCGGTCGTGGGGACAGCACTTGGGCACGCCCTAACCGCCGTTTTATGGCCATGGACTTGTATTTACCCAGCCAAATCAGTGAGTCTATTGGCAATATCGTCGTGGGTATCGACACGAGCGGCTCGATATCGGGCGAAGCCATCACTGCGGCGCTGTCTGAATTAGTTGGCATCTGTAATAACACCACGCCCGAACGAGTTGACCTTTTATATTGGGACACTCGCGTCGTTTCACATGAAACCTATTTCGAGGGCGACTATGAGAGCATTGCAACGTCCACGAAACCTGCGGGTGGCGGCGGTTCGAGCTGCGTCGAAGTGTTCGAGTATATCAAAGACAACAAGCTCGACCCGTTAGTGTGTATCCACATTACTGATGGCTTCATTGAGTACCCGCAACTACCCCCCAACTATCCGGTGCTGTGGGTGATATGCAACGGTAGTGACCACCACCAACCGCCGTTCGGGAGCTTTATCAGGGTGAAGCTGTGAAGGCTTCATCCCCCACTACGTGGGAGACTCAGTCATGAAACACCTGGCCGTGATTTATAATCCTACTATGTATACTTGGTCGATGCTGTATTGCTCCCCGCATTACCCCATCGCCAATTCCTTAAGCACAGTAACGGTCAATGCCTATAGTTTACCTGAGCTGGTCGCTGAGAAGGTCGCCATGCTCAGGCTGGTTGCGATAGGCGACACCGTGCCGGACATTGGAAAACGGGTGGACGAGCACAAGTTCGCCGTCCATCTTCCTGACGATTATGGGATAAAAGGGTTGGAGCTATGAAAAAAGTTTATGTATCACAAGAGTTTGAACCTTTGACGGGTACCCCTTTCCGTAGGGTACAAGTAAGGTCGCCTACTGTATCAGGCTCAGTAGAAATATCTGTCGATGAACTGTCGTCGGAAATCACTGACCGTATCGCAATGCTTCGTATAGCGCCCGAGGAGGATGAGGTCATCGGAGTCGGCAGGAATCTGGGCGGTGACTTGTACTTCCTCTACTTCCCCGATGACTTCGACTTGACGAGGTTGCGGCCATGACACTGCGTATCCACGTCAATTCCAAGGGAGATATCTACAGCTACACACGGCTTGACCTTATCTCCCTTGCGCTGGATGACCCGCTTACACCGTTGGTGATGGGTAATCTAGCGATGTTAAAATTAGCCGAGGTCGGTGATACGGTGGCCGATATTGGTGTTAAACTAACGCCATCTGTGTTCATTTGCTGCGAACTCTCACCCGGCCATAATCCTACCATTGAGGATATTTTGATTTTTATTAAGGCCCTTTCATGAAACCACTTAATTCTGATTTCACCCGCTGCTACGGTGACGGATGCCCTGAGAAGGCCAGCTGCCTGCGCTTTATGACGATGAAAATTGACCCGCCTAACACAGTTTTTTCGTATGCACTGTCCCTCAGGCGGCACCCTAACGAGACCTGCGAGAGTAAATTAGATGGCGACGTATCGGATATCCACCCCTTGTGAGTCCCTATTCTGCCACTTCGACGAAGCCCGGGGCATCTGCCTCGGCTGCTTCAGAACCCGCTATGACTTACGGCATTGGACGGGATATAACGATATTTTAAGGCAGAAAGTAATGATGCGTTCTTTTGAGCGCATGGATGATTTCTTTATTGTAAATGAGCAGTTCTTTAATCGAAACCTTGACCATTACGACGGGTGAGGGTATTATATGAACCCTAAGCGCTGCCTTGCCCTGCTTAGCCTAGCTTAGCGATGCGCTGCAAAGCAAAGACTAATTAATTAGTGGTCTACACTCTCTGACGAGAGTGTTTTCCAGTAACTAATTATAAGGTGTCTTATGTCCTATTTAACGCCCGAAGGGCGAATCAAAAAGCAAATCAAAGCTATACTGGCTGAGTATGGGGTATATTATTTCATGCCAGCGCCCGGGTTTACTTGTAAAGTAGGCGTTCCAGACTATATATGCTGCCTTAATGGGCATTTCATAGCCATCGAAGCCAAGGCCGGGCGCAAGCTGCCGACGCTGCTGCAACAACGTGAACTTGACTTAATCAACGCCGCAGGCGGCGTGGCTTTGGTGGTTAACGCCGACAACATACACGCTTTTCCCCTCATACTACAAGAGATAATGAAATGCAACTACTAACTCTGGACGCAGAAACTTTTTATGCAAAAGATTATTCCCTAAGTAAGCTGACGACCGAGCAATATATAACAGATGACCGCTTCGAGGTTATCGGTGTATCCACCAAGATTAACAACGAGCCCGCACAATGGTTCTCCGGAACATTTGATGAGACGAAAGCATACCTAAACCAATTTGATTGGGATGATATTGCATTAGTAAACCACAATAGTCTATTCGACTCAAGCATCCTTGGCCTGCGCTTCGGTATCCACCCTAAGAAGCTCATCGACACGCTAAGTATGTCAAGAGCAATCCATGGCATCGAGGTCGGGGGCAGTCTGGCCAAGCTGGCTGAGCATTACCAGCTGGGTGTCAAGGGCACTGAGGTCATCAATGCCTTGGGTAAACGTAAACAAGACTTTACTACTGAAGAACTAGCGCGCTATGGTGAGTACTGCAAGAACGACACCGAGCTAACGTACAAATTGTTTTACAAACTACTGCCGCACTTTACTAAATCTGAATTAGACATTATTGATATCACCCTGAAGATGGCCACACGACCGTTGTTGGAATTGGATAAAGCCGTGCTGACCGCACACCTTGCCGACGTGCAAGCTAAAAAACAAGCGCTCATGGACAAGGTCATTGTCTCTCGAAAAGAGCTGATGTCCAACGTCAAATTGGCGCAACTGCTGATAGACTGTGGCGTGGAGCCGCCAATGAAGCTGTCGCCGACTACCGGTAAGCCGGCCTATGCGTTCGCTAAAACAGACGAGGGCTTCAAAGCATTACTTGACTCTGATAACCTTATGGTACAAACTATTGTTGCTGCTCGGTTGGGTGTTAAATCAACGCTTGAAGAAACGCGATGTGAAAGGGTTATTGGCATTGCAGAAAGGAACAGGTGTTGTCCTTTCCCGCTGAAGTATTACAGTGCCGCGACAGGGCGCTGGGCGGGGGCAGATAAAATCAATGTCCAGAATTTCCCGCGTAAGTCGCCGTTAAAGCGAGCGTTCAAGGCCCCCGAGGGTTATGTTATTCTGGGCGCGGACTTAAAACAAATCGAACTGCGCGTGGGCCTCTGGCTGTCGTCGGAGTGGGAGAAACTGGATATCCTGGCAGGCGGGCTGGACTTGTATAAAGTCTTCGCCTCAGAGGTACTGGGTGTTGCCTATGATGAGGTCACAGAAGACCAGCGCTTTATTGCCAAGACCTCCTGTATCGCAGAAGGACAGCTTGTCCTTACCCCAAGGGGTTTAGTGCCTATAGAAAACATTTTGGTAGACGATAGAGTATGGGATGGGGTAGAATGGGTCTCACATGATGGGGTCATTTACCAAGGGGAGAGAGATGTCATCACATACCAAGGACTTACAGCCACTACCGACCATATTATATTTACGCAAACTGGTGAGACCCGCCAGTTCGGGGATGCCGCCAATTTATCAGCGCGTCTCGCTACTACCGGAGATGATAGGCGCCCGCTTAAATTCATGGGAGATAATCAGTACCGAGATACAACAAACAGTGAAATCGGGGAGCATAAAGATACATGTGCGCTGCGTTTGTGGCAGAGAGCAGTGGGCGTATGTAGAGGCCATTATCAGAGGGCAGTCCAGACGATGCAAGCCTTGTGCAACACGAACTCGGCACCAAAGGCAAGGTCATCTGATTGTCTGGGACAAGGTTACGGAGCTTATACAAAAACGGGCAACAGCTATGCAACAAAGATGCTGCAATCCTATGGACAAAGGCTACGCCAATTACGGAGGACGAGGGATTCAGTTTTTGTTTGGCTCAACGAAAGAGTGTGTAGAGTATATCAAAACGTTGCCTCTCTGGGATTCCGGGTTGGAGGTGGACCGAATCGACAACAATGGACACTATGCAGTAGGGAACTTGCGTATGGTGTCCCGCAAGGTACAGACCAGCAATCGTCGAAATACGATGTGGATTTCGTGGCGAGAGGAAATGCTTCTGGTAGCGGACTGGGCAGAATCCCCTTACGCACTGAGAGTAACCTGCAAGTATGTTCAGCAGGGTTTAACGGGGGAACAAATTATCCAGACCGCATGGGACTCAGTGGCGAAGAAATGCAAGAATTGGCGGGGGATAAAAAGAAAGTTAGAGTCTATGACATATTAAACGCCGGCCCTAGGCATCGCTTCACGGTGTCTAACGTGTTAGTCCATAACTGTCTGTCATTGGTTTTTGGGGTGGGCGCGGCGAAGCTGCAAGCGGCTATTCTCTCGGGTATAGGTTTGGATGTGGGCATCGTCGAAAGTAAACGGATAGTGGAATTTTACCGAGACAACCACCCCGGTGTGAGAGCAGCATGGTCGGCGTGTGGTAACGCTATTAAGTTATTAACCACAGGCGGTGAGGGGATGATACTAACCGATAATTTAATCAAGGTCGAAGGGCGCAAGGGTATCCGGCTACCGTCAGGACTGTATTTAAAATACCCTGAGCTACAGTATTCTGAAGATGCGCAGACCCGGAAGCGGGAATATAAATACAAAATTAGAAGCAGTTGGGATAGATTGTACAGCGGTAAGTGTTTTAACAATATTACTCAGGCAACTGCACGCTGTATCTTTGCTGAGGCGCTACCCAAAATCAATAAGCATTACCCTATTGTATTATTGATTCACGACGCCGCCTATGTCCTGGTGCCGGAGGGGGGTGTAGAGGAGGCGAAGCAGATTTTAGAAGAAATCATGTGCCAGCCGCCGGACTGGATGCCGGATATTCCCTTGGAGGTTGAGTTTCATTATGGCCGAACTCTTTTCGATTGTTAGGCAGTGTCTGTATTGTTGGCTACACGGCTTTGGCATGAAAACTGGAGCGGAGATTTGGCTTAGACGCCAAGGCATCCGCGAAAATTCTAACTATCATTTAGGCTCACAGAGGCGACCACGTGAATGAAATAGAGATTAGTTTTCACAGTATTGAGTTAAGTATTTTTTATAATATCGACCCCAAGATTGGCTTGAATATTTTGTATATCTACCATTTCGATGAGGAAATCTCCTGTTATCTTAATTTCTACGCGGTTTCGGAAATCAAACAGGCGATTTGGGAGCATCTCGATTCTCCTGATACTCTTTCAATAGCAAATCAATGAGTTGTGTTAGGGGGAGTCCCAAATCTAATGATAGCTGCTTAAGGTTTTTGTGTGTCTGAACCTTAACCAGCAGAGAAACATATTTTTTATTCATATATAAGGTTGCGTATTAAATTAGGGGGTGTATAATATTATATATGAAATTTATAGAGGGGGTTAATTTATGTGAGTCAAAGCTATGCAATGCTTAGCCGTGCACTGCGATGCTGAGCGATGCCGTGCCTAGCTATGCTCTGCGGAGCAATGCAAAGCCTAATTAATTAGGGTACTGAGTCTTCTCACGAGGGCTTAGTGCGGTAATTAATTTACCAAAGCGCTGCTGTGCCTTGCTATGCGAAGCCATGCGGAGCAATGCAAAGGCTATTTTAATAATAGCGTACTAGCCATTCCAACGAGTGGTTAGTGCGGTATTGTACCACTGCGATGCAGTGCGATGCCTTGCAGTGCCAAGCTTAGCATAGCACAGCGAAGCAAAGGCCGTGCCTTTTAGGCACGGCACCCTATTTTTAGGAGAATCAAATGTCAAAAATGTTGCCGTGGAGTTATTCGGGGCTAAGCCAATTTCAAGTATGCCCGTTGCAATTCTACGAGCATCGCGTACGTAAAAGCGTACCGTTCATAGAGACCGATGCGATTAAGTACGGCAAAGCCCTGCACAGCGCGGCGGAGTTTTACATCAAGTCCAACATGCCCTTGCCTGCCGAGTTTGCGTTCATGCAGAGCTACCTGGATAAGCTAATAGCGTTGCCGGGCAAAAAATATGTCGAGCTACAGATGGGCATAGCTATCAAAGATTGGGCGTTTGTCCATTGTGATTACTGGGATTCAAGCTGCTGGTATCGGGGCGTCAGTGATTTTATTTCCGTTGACCACGATAATGAGAAAGCTTACCTGGTCGATTTTAAGACCGGTAAGAGTGCAGCCTATGCCGACACCACCCAGTTGGCATTACTGGCGGCGCTTATTTTTCTGCATTTCCCGAAGGTCAAAACGGTCAAAAGCATGCTGTTGTTCGTCAAGGCTGGACAAATTGTCAAAGCAGAGTATGATTTTGCCAGTCGGTTTACAGTGTTTGCGCATCTGAATCAGGACTTAAAACGCCTGAAAGCGGCGTACGAAAGTAACGTGTGGAATCCAACGCAGAACAATTTCTGCAAGCGCTGGTGTGCGGTACATACCTGTGTACATAACGGAGAATATAGTGAGTGAGGAAGAGGTAGCGTACTTAACGCTGGAGCATCTGAAAGCTATCCGCAAGACCGGCGAGCGTACCGCAGAGGACGTGAAAGATATCATACACCGTGTGTCCTCACTTGAGAGGTCAACGGCATTACTACACCTTGATTTAGCTCAAATCAACTATCGTCTGGATACTTTCGATGGGCGCTTGGGGCATATCGAGAAACGATTGGAGTTAGAATGAATGAACTACCCACAAACGGCCCCGGCAAATACGATGATATTTGTACGGTGGCGCGAGAAAGAACCGATGCGCAAGCCGCCATTGTTATTATAATTAATGGCGTGTTGGGCAGTGGTTTCTCACTACAGTCGGAACATCCGGATGTAGTAGTCCAACTACCCGATATGCTTGAAACAATGGCTAAAGAAATACGTGAAATAATTACTGAGGAGAAGGCAGATGCCGTACAAAGACATGAATGACCGCGACCCGTCACACGAGGCCCAGGTCGAAAAGAAAAACCCCAAAGCCGTGGCCGCACGCAAGAAACGGCAGCAGGCTAGACAATTGTACGATAAACTCGATATCCCTAGAAAAGGTAAGGATATTGACCATATTAAGGGCACCGAAGCCGGCAACGCCAAGAGCAATCTCAGGCTACAGACGCCGTCACAGAACCGGTCATTCCCACGTAATTCAAATCACACTGCAAAGAGGAAGTAACATGCAAATATCAACCAAGTCAGTGATATCACTGGCAGAGGAAGCGGGGCTCCCGCCCTCTTTAATCGAGCGCCACACCGATGCTTTAACGCATTTTGCACTCCGCCTGCGCATGGCAGAACGGCGCGTTTGTCGTAATAAGCTGCGCAACTGGACCATAGACAAGTCCCTGAGCAAGCCGCCGCTACTTGAGGCGCTGACGGAGCATGATTGAGATAATACATGATAAGGTGTTATCCGTCACCACGGATAGCCCTGACGACATTACAACAGTAATAGACAAGTACAAGATAGACAATGGCAAAGTGCTCATCCCCTTTAATCTGGGGAATGTTCACATATTAAAAAACATGGGCTTTACGGTACCGTCGCCCATTGAGACTCGGTATGGGTGGCCTGGACTCCATAAACCCTTTTCGCATCAGCGCAGTATCGCTTCGTTTTTGACCTTGAATAGGCGGGCGTATAACTTTGGCGAATTAGGAATTGGCAAAACGAAAAGCGCTATCTGGGCTGCCGACTACCTACTAAGTATAGGTGCTATACGGCGTGTATTGGTTATCGCGCCGCTTAGCATCCTCGATTCTGCATGGAAGCAGGAGATATTCAGGACAGTGATGCATCGGTCTGTTGATGTGGCGCATGGCACAAAGGAGAAACGCGAGGCAATAATCAATAGTAAAGCTGAGTTTATACTTATCAATTATGATGGCGTCGAGATTGTGATTGACGCTTTGGACCGAGGTAACTTTGATTTAATCATAATTGATGAGTGCTTTGTAGCTGGGACACGAGTTCTTACGCCTATTGGTTTTAGAGCTATTGAACAAATCGTAGAAGGTGATATAATAGAGACAAGTTGGGGGCCAAGACCCGTAACCAAAACGTTTCATAAACAATCATCCAACATAGTTGAAGTCGAGTTTGAAGATGGTATCAAAATTACCTGCACAGAAGAGCACCCTTTCTCAACCCGAAATGGTTGGGTCGCCGCAAAAGACCTCCTTGGTGAAATATGTACTACATCAAGAGAATTGTCACACCTGCGGGACGCCGTTCGAGCAGAAGGTGTTTGCCAACCAGAAGGCATCTCACTATTGTTCTCGCGCATGTTGGAAAGAGTCGTACTATGTAGATTTGGTGTGCGGGCATTGCGGAAAAAAGTATCGAAAGGTAAAGAGTTACTTAAGAACCAACCCTGCAAAATATTGCAGCACAAAATGTACGGCGCAAGCGCGCTCTGCAAAAGTTATGGGGGAGACAGTTATGTGTCCGGTCTGCGGAGGGGAGCATTTTGTACCCCACAGAGTGTTGCGGTATCGTCCAGCATTAACCTGTTCCCGTTCCTGCGCCAGAAAGTTAGTGTGGCAAACAGAGCGAAAGCGGATGATGGATGGCGTACAGAAAGCAGCGGAGAAGCATCGGGGCCAACCCTCACCTCTCAGGGGGATTCCCCATACAGAAGAGCGCAAGCAACAACAGCGTGCGCTGGCAGTAGAGTTGGGGAGTCGGGAACCGTTCATGCGAGTGCGGGGCGGCAATGGTACGGGTATGTCAAGAGTAGAGTTACTAATGCGCTCAATACTCCCAGAAAGTTTCCAATACAACTATATTGTAAAGACATTACAAAAGCGTGGAAGCGGGTATCCCTATCACTACAAGCTGGATTTCGCAGACCCTTTACAGATGATTTGTTTAGAAGTAGACGGGTACAGCCACAATACAATACAGCGTCAAGAACAAGACAGGAAGAAAGAGGCGTTGCTTCAGGACTTAGGGTGGTCAGTGTTACGCGTATCCAACAAGGATGTCCTCGCGATGTTTGGAATCTGGAAGTAGCGGGCCCTCATGATTATATCGTTGAGGATGTGCTAGTCCATAACTGCAACTACATAAAGAACGTCCAAACCCGCAAGCACAAGTTCATTAACAAGTTGATTAAAGCGGATACCTGGTGCTGGCTAATGACCGCTACACCGGCTGCGCAGAGCCCTTGTGATGCCTATGGTCTGGCGCGTATGATAGACCCTAAATCAGTGCCTCGGTCTTATGGTGCATTTAGGGAGATGGTGCAGTATAAAATCAATATGTTTATGTGGATAAATAAACCCGATGCAGAGCGAACAGTACACAGAGTTTTACAACCCGCAATTAGATTTACTAAATCAGAATGTTTGGATTTACCTGAGCTATTATATGAGACGCGTGAAGTACCTCTGACCGCACAGCAAAACAAGTATTACAAACTTCTAAAAAAGGAAATGATGATTCTCGCTGCGGGTACAACGGTCACTGCGGCGAACGCAGCGGTTCTGATTGGAAAGTTGTTGCAAATTTCAGCGGGCAACTGTTATGATGAACGTGGGGATATTATTGAGTTTGATATCTCCAACCGATTCAGAGAGCTGTGTGATATCATCCGTGAGACGCGTAACAAAACGATAGTGTTTGTGCAGTTTAGGAACTCCATCGAGCGAATCATGCGGATGCTGCAGGATGAAGGCATTACTTGCGAGGCCATTCACGGGAAAATCCCCATGAATAAGCGGGATGTCATCTTCTCTGATTTCCAAAACAAACCCGACCCGCAAGTGTTAATCATCCAGCCGCAAGCTGCGGCACACGGTGTGACATTGACAAAAGCGGATACGACAATATGGTTCGGGGTACCCATGTCCTTTGAAATTTACCAACAAGGGAATGGGCGTACGCACCGCGCCGGACAACGCAACCAATGTACTGTTGTCCATTTGATAGGTAGTGATGTTGAGAAGAAAGTATTGAACGCGTTGGACAAAAAGAATATGTCCGCAACGACTCTATTGGCATTATTTAAAGAGGTAATAAAATGACAGCAAGCGAAATAGAAGATTTTAATGATTTATTATCTGATGCTGAGATGAACGCCAGCACGGATTGGGAACTCGAATTCACCGGTAGTATGAGGGCGCATTATAAAAAATATGGCGATGACACCTATGTGTCCGCCAAGCAATTACATCACCTGGAGAAGATTGCAAATGTGTGAGACGTTACATTTGATATCCATTGTACTGCTTATTGGCGCTATCGGTATGATGTGGGTGCTACACAGTGTAGGCAAGGCGCTGAATAAACAAGATGAGCGGGATAAGAGTTGACAAACTAGCTTTACAACTGTATAATAATCTCACAGTCAACAACTAAACAGGACAAGACTATGCCCGATGTAGAAAAGATAGTATCCGTCTATCTGAAAATCAGAAACAAGAAAGCGGAAATCACCAAGGCTTATGAAGCGCAGATAGCAGAGCTTGACGCTAAACAAGATATGCTCCAAAGCGCATTGCTTGATTTGTGTAAAGAACTGGGCGTTGAATCAGTTCGTACAGAATCCGGCACTGCCTTTAGGACTATCAAAGAACGAGTCTTCGTATCGGATTGGGCAGCTGTAGAGCAATTCATCTACGACAATGACGCGTTTGATTTGGTCGAGAAAAGGCTTGCCCAGAACGCGGCTAAGTCATGGATAAAAGACTTCCCAGACAAACCTATCCCGTCTGTGGTTGTAGACAGAAAGTTTACTATAACGGTTAGGAGAGGTAAGCCATGAGCGATTATTCTAATAATGAACTGTTACATCCGGACCTTCCTGAACCGGACATTTTCTTAACCGAAAAAGAAGTCAGGGAAATTTTAGGGTTATCCCGGCAGTCTTGTTATAATATGCGCCGAGCCGGCATCTTCACCAGCCACTATATCAAAGGCAAAGTGAAATACTCGGCCAAAGAAGTCGAAGCGTACATTGAGCGCAAATCATTGCCTGATATCCGTGTGACGCCAACAATCAGAACGCGTGCCAAACCCGGCGAACCGAAGAAGGAAAGAGTTTATACCAAGCCTGCCCCGTCTGTTGCCAAGATGAGCAAGCGCACCCCACCCCCTGCTACGATGCCAGAACCATCGTATGAGGACTTTGATAATTACTTTATATAAGAGAGCACCATGAGCAACTTAAGCATATTTAAAAACGGCGGCGGCGTCCCTGCCCATCTTCAAAAAAGAGAGCTGTCTGCCGCCACCAAAGCCTTGATGGGTGGTTTTGAAAACCGCCGTATCTCTATCCGGGGCGGGGTCTTCCGCAAGGTCATCAATGGTCAGGAGGTGGGTTCCATCCCCGAACGGGCACTGAACGTGGTCATTGTTGGCGTCGCCGAGCATACTTCCCGGCAGTATTACAAAGCCGCCTATCAGGAGAATGCCGACCCGGTGGCACCGGACTGCTACAGTGCTGACGGCATCACGCCGATGGCAACAGCGACGGCGATTCAAGCAGCCACCTGCGCCGCCTGTCCACAGAATATCGCAGGCTCAGGCCAAGGTGATTCCAAAGCCTGCCGCTTCCAACGCCGCATTGCGGTGGTCTTGGAGAAAAACCTGGAAGATGGTGAGGTTTATGAAATGACGCTGGCAGCGACCAGTCTGTTTGGTGGCAAGGGCAAGCCTGACCCCGACAAGATGGGCATGCGCCAGTACGCCAACTTTTTGGGTGGTTACGGCGTCAACATCGACGCCGTGGTCACTGAATTGCGCTTTGATTTGGACGCCGCCACCCCGAAATTACTGTTCGCGGCATTAAGACCGTTAGAGACGGATGAGCTGTTGCTGGTTGAGGAATATTCCAAATTGCCGGAGACTATCCAGGCTATCACATACAGCTTTGGTGGGGTGGTGGTGAAACCGGCGGCTGCCGAATTGCCCTTTATCCAGCCTCGCCCAGCTCCTGCCCCCGCAGCTGCGTCAGTGCCTGAGCCAGAGCCCGTCGTTCCGGCACGCACAAGGGTCACTCGAAATCGCCCCGCCGCAGCCGCTGCGCCTGCCCCTGAAGTCATTCCGGAGCCGATACGCCGTGAAAGCCACGCCGCGCCGCAACCCGCCTCGACAAATATTGATGAGCTGCTATCGGAGTGGGGCGACGAGTGATATAATTTTTCTTCCATAGCGATGCGATGCCTAGCCTAGCTTAGCGTTGCGATGCGATGCTATGCAGTGCAAAGGCCACTTTAAAGTGGCAAGAACGAGCGGCTTAGGCCGCTCCTTTTTCCTCTTCGGGACACATCAAAAATGGACCCACATGATTTCCTCAGCTCCATCCTACCCAACACCGGCCCGTACTGTTTCACCCTCATTAAGAACGGCCTCGTTAATCAACAATTCATTGATGCTATCCCCACTGATGCCGAGCTCGTAGAGTTCGCCAACGACTACGCCGACCACGATATTTATTTCGCCGTCGCCAGCTTCCAAACCAAAACCAGCCGCACCCAAGCCAATGTCGCCCAACTTAAATCCTTATGGATTGATTTGGACGTCGGCGGCAAATCAGCCTATGCTACCAAGAAGGATGCCAAACAAGCGCTTGATAAATTCGTCGCTGCTGCCGGGCTTCCTGCACCTACGCTGGTAGACTCCGGTGGTGGTGCACATATCTATTGGCCACTAACACAGGCTATTGATATCCCTGAGTGGAAGGCGTTGGTTCTGGCATTACTAAGCAAAGCGACGGAGCACGGGTTTAGCATTAAAGACATCGGTGTTTCCAAAGACAGCGCCCGCATTCTACGGGTTCCCGGAACAACTAACCATAAGTTCGACCCACTGCGACTCGTCGCCGTTATCAAGACTGGCACACCAACCGACCCGACTGTACTGGGGAGTTTGCTTAGCGTCGGCGCACCCATCCCGAATAATCCCAAAGTTAGAACGAATCTAACTTCACAGGCGGTAAGTAAACTCTCTCCGTTAACCCGCGCCTTGATGTCTCACCAAGGCCAGCAATACGGGCAGGTGATTACCCGGTCGATGCAGGGAACAGGTTGTGTGCAGTTGGCTAATGCTTATATCAATCAGGATGATTTAACGGGTATGCATTGGTGGAGCGTGATGTCTATCCCGCAGTTCACCGAGCAACGCCAGGAAGCGGTGCATAACCTCTCCTATCAGCACAGCAACTATTCAATCGAAGCCACCTTGCTTAAGGCCGAGCGCACCGACGGGCCGTATGCCTGCGCCAAGATAAGCGAGCATCGTCCGGAGCTCTGCACCGCCTGCCCTCATTACGGGAATATCACTTACCCTTTTTTGCTCGATAGGACCCCCCGCCCGGAGCAGGTCCACCCACTCAATGAAGACATTGCCCGCAGCGGCTTACCCCCCATAGTTTATCCGTATTTACCCGGCGCGCGGGCGGGTATTTATGTTAAACAATTTATCCCTAACAAAGACGGCGACGGTGGCTCCATGGCCATCAAACACGTCTACAATCATACCTTTTACGTGTCAGGGCGCTGCCTTGACCCGCACGAGGGAGAGCTGGTCCACATGAAACTGATACGCCCCCACGACGGTGTTAAGGACTTTTCCGCGCCGTTATCCGAGATTACCGCCAAGGAGAAATGCAGGGAGCACTTCTCCAAACAAGGCATGGCCGCAGATGCGTTTAAAATGAAGATGCTGATGGAATACACCACCGAGTTTTGCAGTTACTTACAAGAGATCGACAAAGCCGACAATATCCGTGTCCAGTTCGGTTGGCATGACAATGACACCTGCTTCATTGTCGGCAACCGGGAGATTCGCAAAGACGGCATCTATTACTCAATGCCCTCCAACGATACCCTGCAAGCCTCTGTCCAGTTTACCAAAGTCGGTACCTTGGCGGCATGGCAATCGGTCGCTCAGCGCTACGCAGGGCCTGATAATGAGGTACGGGCATTTGCCTTAATGATAGGCTTGGGCTGCCCGATGTTCAAATACTTGGGTCACGGCGGCGCTATCCTGCACTTGACCAACACACTATCGGGTGTCGGTAAGTCTGCCGCCCAAGGCTTGGCATTGAGCGCCTGGGGTCACCCCGACAAGGGCATGAGTCTGATGAAAGACACCCTGAACATGCGTCTGCATCGCCTGGGTGTGATGAACAATGTGGTGTTCTGCATGGATGAAATCACCCAGATGACCGCCGAAGAAGTCGGTACCCTGGCGTACTCGATTAGCCAAGGCCGAGGCAAAGGCCGCATGGAGGCGTCGGCCAACCGTGAGCGGGCCAATAACACCACCTGGAGCGTGCCGTGCATTACCTCGGGCAACGCCAATATCCATGACGTCTTAAAAGCCAACAGCATGAACTCCGATGGCGAGGTCATGCGGGTGCTGGAGATGCGCGTCGAGCCCATCACCGGCATCACCAAGGAAGAGTCTGACCGACTGTTTATTGATGTCCTGCAGAACAACTACGGGCATGCGGGGGAAATCATTGTCCAGTATATCCTCAACCATCGGGAGGAGTGCTTCACGCGTCTGAAGGCCATCCAGAAAGAGTTTGATTTGGCCATGGGCTACCTTAACCCCGAGCGCTATTATTCATTGCTCACAACCACAGCCTTATGGGGTGGGGAGATTGGCAACATGCTCGGCCTGATTGATATCCCGCTGGCGCCTATTGTAGATTACTTGATGAAACAAAACACAGACACCCGTAGCGAGGTGCGTACGCCTGAGCAAATATCGGGTAATACCATCGGGACATTTATCAACGAGCACGCCGGCAATCATACCTTGGTGATTGACATGCGCCCGTCGAATATCCCCGGTGACCTACGCCCGGCGGTACAAATGCCGCGTGGCGAGCTGATGATACGCATTGAAACCGATACCAAAATGATTTATATCACCACTACCAGCCTGCGCAGTTGGTGCAGCAAGAAGCGGGTGTCGTTCAATGACACCGTCGAGGAGCTCAAGACCAAAGGTGCTTTGATAACCACCGGTCAAGTGAAGATGGCCGAAGGCACGCAGACATCATCGCCCGCAGTACGGGCGCTTATTTTAGACAAGACAATTTTAGATGAGATGGGGTTATAAAAACTATGTGTAATTGCGCAGAAGAAATTAATGTCAAATTAGCCGATATGAATTTACGCTTGGTCGGCGCGTTTATTCTTTCAAAAGACATGGAGTTAACCTATAAGTTGTGTGTCGCTACAGAAAAGATTGACACTAAAATCCGTAAAAATCCGCCCTCTGTAACGGTTACTTTTTGCCCGTTTTGTGGGGAGAAGCAATGACCACCATCACCCGCAAAGAGATGGCCGAGCTGGCCGGTATTACTCTGGAAGCCGTAGCGTCCTACGCACGCGGCAAGCACAGTAGGCTCCCCAAAATACACCATCGTGTCAAGAACACGTTTTACTATGATAAAGTCGAGGCCGAGAACTGGGCGGCGAATTATCGGGAGATGGTGCAGGCCAAAGCCGAAGGGACGTTTCAATCCAAACCCGAAGGCCTGCCGATGCCGTTCCAACTGTCTATTGACCAAAGAATTGACTATAGATTACGGCTTATGAAAGCCCGACACAATAAACCACAAACTATCAAAGTAGAAGTAAAGGAGCTAAATATATGGGCGTTATCCCGAAATTAGAAGACCTATGGAGTCGTATCGAAAATCAAATGCATGAAGATGGCTTTTCAGATATGTCCGTTACCGCCGCAAAAGTTGGTTTCTATAAAGGGTTTATCCTATCATTGGAGACACAGAAGGAACTGCGCATGTGCCTATCGTCGTTTGAAATGGACAGGGTCATCCATGATTGGGACGTAGAAGCCTACCATGCCCTTGTTTAACCCGACAGAGTATCAAGGTTTGAGGCTCAAACTAGCGTGGGATGAATTGGAGATTGGCTTCTCATTTTTCATCCCGTGCTTAGACACGGAGACAATGCTCCGCACCATCTATACCGAAGCGGAGCGTAGGGGATATAAGCTTATCCACGAAGAACGTACAGAAAATGGTATGGCTGGCGTCCGTTGGTGGAGGGTTCCTCTTACGGACGATACACCCGATTATACGTCCTAGAGGCGCTCTCGGTAATCCGCTTTATCTGTGCATCAATGCGTTCGAGGCGCGCACGCTTAGCTTCTGGCGATATTCTATCATTCGGCGTCGCCATGATTTTGTCCTTTTGCGCTGTTAGATCGTGTATTTTTGCTGTTTTTTGGTTTACTTCTCGTTGCACGCTGTCAGATAACAACCGGCGGTTATCCGCACGCCCCAAGGCCAGATTGGCCTCCCGCCGCTTAAATTCCCGCGCTTCTTTGGTCTTGCCCAATGCCTCGAAGCGATTCACACTGGCCTTAGCTTCCCGCGCCGCGCCTCCCAAGGTATAGAAATCATCCACCCCCTGCGTCATCCGGTCGTTACGCAGCGGCATGCCCGGAATGTCTTTCGCTGATTTACCGTAACCGATATTAAACTGGTCTTCACGCGTGGCCGTATACGGAATATCCAAGCCGGCCCGTAGCGCCATGTCGGTCACCATCATGGTCGTTGCCCCTGCATAGCCAAAATAGCCCTTAATAAAATGGTCGACCAAAAACGGTGACAGGCCGGCATGACCTAATAGTTTAGCCAGCTCTGAGGTCTTCTCGTTGTACTGCAGTTCCGGCGTCCCCGATAAATGCTTGTAGCACTCGGGGATAATCGGGCGGTTGGTGTGGAAATCAATACCCGTGATATTCTCCAAGACCGGCTTGATAACTGTCGGCCCCATCGGTGCCCCGGCTAATATGCGCACTGTCGTATCCAACATAGCTTGACGGGTCTGATACGGGTTCTCACTACCCTTATCCATCAGATATCGGTACACATGGTTCATGGCAATAAACGACAGTGAGAATACGTCCGCCCGCACCGTCATCGCATAGTCTGATTTAGAGCCGAACGGGTAGATATGGGTGTCGCGCTCCTGGATATCTTTCTTCTTGAACTCGTCGTCATCCCCCAACATCATGTTGTATAAAAAGGTAAACGTTGCCACTTGTGCCGAGGTGGCTGCCAAGCGCATCAGCGCTTCTTTGCGGGCAACGGGCGAGATGCCGCGCCCCGAGATGATATTGAGCTGGGTGCGGGTTGCCTGTAAATACGCCCCTAAAAACGGCGTCACTTGCATGAACGCACTTAAGGTCGCATTGGCACCCCGCTTCCTGAAGTTAATCACTTCAAACGCTCTTTGTTGGGCTATCATCTGCGCATTGGGTTGGCCTTTCATCTCTTTCATGGTACGCACATAGATGCCTTGACGGATGGCATTATCACCGACATTGGCGAAGTGCTCCAGTGCCCTATGCAGTGCCGCAAACGGACCTTTCTTAGCACGGCCATGCATGGCTAACTCGTGAATATGCTCGGTCGCCATACTGACGGTATCTTTCTGTCCGACAATGCCGATGCCTTTTAAGTGCTCATGCGCATCGGTCGTGCCTTTCAACGTACCGGTCCACTCCTTGGCGATATCAATTAATAGCGCACCGGGGTTTTTGACCCCTGACGAGAACATCGCCGAGTAAGCGTCTTGCGGTAATTGATTTATCGTAAACAACGGGTCCAGTACGATGGCATTGCGCAGTCGGTTAGCGAACTTGGCGGCCATGGTTAAGGTAGGCAGGGCTACGGTATTGACGCCGTTAAACGCCGAGGTTAACAAAGGGTCTTCATACTCCCAATACTCCTCACGCCCGTGCCGATAGACTTTAATGCCGCCGTTCTTGGTATTGGCCGCCGGCTTAACGGCACCGGGGTAAAAGTGCTTGGCGACAACCTCTTGGAGCTCCAGATTCTTGGCGTTCTTCACGCCTTTTACAAAGCTGTTGAGAATCCACTTCTCCATGTTCTCAACCATGTCTTTGACTTCCCGTTCGGAGCCTTTGATGGCATGCTCCTTTTGATTTGCCATTAAGCTCCGACCCCGTCCGCCCGCCATATAGCCATAAAATGCATCCGGGTCTTTCGCATCCATGAGCCGGTTGAACGGCACATACATCGTCGCGTCCATATAGGCTTTGGCCTGCTTCTCAGAATAGCGGCCCGTATCGACCAGGAACTTGACCATATAAGCCCGTACCCCATGCCACTCTTTCAGTGCCTCGGCGTACTCGGGATGGTCGGCCAAGACTTTAAGCGCCGTGGCAATCTGGTCATCCGTCATGTGCTCTACATCCGCACGCCGCAAGATATTGGCGAACTTACGCTCAGCCATGGCTTTAACCTTAGGGTCGGTAGCCATATCAATGGCTTTCCGATAGGTCGCCGCCTGCTCACGGAACTCTTTGATACGCAGTGCTGAGGCAATATCGGTGAAAATGCCACTGACCGTCTCAAACGGCTTGCCTTGCTTCTTGGCATGCTTGGCCAGGATATCTTTCATCTTGGTGATGGAGAACTGCCCGGCCTTGGCCTCCCACTGCATCGTGTTTGGGTTGTAGTGCAACTCGCCTTGGATAGCGCCTTGGGCTGCCAGTGAATTGACATACACGGTCTGGCCTTGGAACGCCTGCGCCATAATCTTCTGTACCTCCGGCGTCGCCAAGCCCATCGCTTCCAAACGCGGCCGCAGTTGGTTATACAATCCCGAGCTGTAGTCGAACAGTTCGTTCTCTATCTTGAGCACGGTGCGTTTTAGATTGGTCGAACGCGAGGGAATAGGCTTAGGTGGATTGGCTTTTAGGTGCTTCTCCCGCGCCGCTGCAAGCCGCTCCGCTTTTGCTGTTACGGCGGCTTCTTCAGACGAGGACAGCGCGTACGCTGTGTCAGCCCGTGAACCTGCATATTTCAACGCCGACACCGCTAATTGCCGTGCGTCAGCCTCGGTGAACTTACTGCCAATGCCCAGATTAGCCCGCGCCCAATTACGGACGGCTGATATCAATCGGCGAACCAATGAGTGCTTGGGTGCGTGCTCAACCAGATGGGCTAAGGCTTCTTCGGGAATCAAATGGCTTGGAGTGGACTTCGGTACCGCTTCACGCGCAGCGATAAACGCCGGGTCTTGACTGTTCATCGCTTCGGCTTTGTACTGCTCCCAGAGCTTGGGCCCGACCAGTTTGGCCATCCCGGCGTGTACGCCCGCTTCATGGAGCATCACGCTCTCAATAGTATTAGGCGTGAGTCGATTTGCTATGAAATGAGAAACGCCTGCTGCATCGACCATACCCTTCACATTGGGCGGATGGTTCTCGCCGGGGAGCGTCGCTTGGGTATCATGGAACACCGCCTTGCCGCTGGCTATCATAGCCTTGAGTTCTTTGGGCAAATGGCGCTCTAATGACTTAGCTGTGTGTTGGGTCTCGGGCTCGGTGGACAAAGCAAAGGACTCAGGCTGGAACGCCTTACCAGTCTCCTGCAGCTTAGCCCACGCTTCATTCCGCTTGGCGTCTGCTTCAGGGCTTGGGTTATCTTCTGCCTCATTCTTTGCCCGAGTCCCTTCCTGATGGGCTTTGGCGACATCAGAGAAGGTTGGCTTTGGCGCGGCTTCTGAGGACGGGGGTATAGTCCCCAATACAGAACTTGCCTTTGGAGCAGATTGTGGTGTGGGAGCAACTTGGGCAATAGGCACTTCGGTTTCCTGCGCTGTCGCCGTAGTGTCCGGTGGCGGCTCCTGGGTCTCGGTAGTAACTGGAGTTTCTTCCGGTTTGGTTGTCGTTGTTTCGCTTTCCGGTGTCCATGGCTCGTTTTTACCTCGTAAAGTGGGTTCGGGAATTTCTTGGCTCTTTAATACC
>Ga0302162_10000094_pt1 | contig 28039 bp, 22 predicted proteins | sample I_Fen_E2_2_FD_193501 | JGI IMG/M metagenome (GOLD analysis project Ga0302162, IMG submission 193501) | Peat permafrost microbial communities from Stordalen Mire near Abisko, Sweden - I_Fen_E2_2 | ecosystem: Environmental > Terrestrial > Soil > Wetlands > Permafrost | place: Sweden: Abisko...
TGGGCCTTTGAGGAGCGATATGAAATCTTTTGAGAGTAGTTTAGCCGTAAGTCGCACGTTATAGCGAATAAGATATGTTTGTATCTGAAATGAGAGGCATTTTATGCAATCTAGGTGGCAACGCGGATAATCTCCGTCCTATTAATTATAGGACGGAGTTTTTTTTATACTTAAAAATAGGGACGTGATAGTTATGTTATGAAAGAAAGTGATTTTGACATAGAAATAAATATTAAATATTAACAAGGGGGATTTTTATAATGAATACTAAAAGAATGATTACAAATGCAATTTTAATAGCAATAGGGGCAATTTTACATCAACTTACACCTCTACTTGGGGTACCAATGCAACCAGATTTATCATTAGCAATTCTATTTATAATAATAGTATATAATAAAGATTATAAAACTACATTGATATGTGGAATTATAGTAGGCGTATTTGCAGCATTAACTACTAAAACGCCAGGTGGTCAATTACCTAATATAATAGATAAATTTATAACTTCTAATATTATGTATTTAATTTTAATTCCATTAAGAGAAAATGTGAGCAAGTTAAAACAAATTAGTTTCTTATTACCAGTAGGAACATTGATTAGTGGAACTATTTTCATAACAGTGTTAATGATGCTTGGTGGAATACCATTTGATAAATTAAGTCTTTTATTTACAACTGTAGTTGTACCAACAGCAGTATTAAATGTAATAGTAGGTATTATATTGTTTAAGGTTGTGGAAAAATCAGTAGCAGTTACTGGTGCTTATGCAGTGGAACAATAGGAAAATGATAAGAAGTATCAGTTTATAATAATAAGTAGAATAGAAGGTGAATAAGCCTTCTATTTTTTTATACTTTTATTAGCCTATATATTTTATCATTTTTTCATAAAGTGAAATTCTTCAGGAGTATTTTCATTAATCACTTTAAATTCATATCCATTATCTTTATAGTATTTAATTATATCAGGCAGAGCCTTAACAGAATTTTTGCTCATATATGCACAATGCATTAGCAAGAATACAGAATCTTTATTACTTTTAGAATTTTTAATAAATATACTAGGATTAGAGTTAGGATTTGCTCCATCACCACTATCAGTGTTCCAATCATAAATCTTTAAATTATTTTCATGAAGTAAATTAACCATAGACTCAGAAATTCTATAATAATTATTATTGCAACCAAAAGGAAATCTTAATATAGTTGGTTTAAAGCCAACTATAGAATTTATTGTTTCTTGAGTATCAAGCATTTCTTTTAAAAATGATTCATTAGAAGAATAAAGAGAATTTTTTTTATGGCTCATACTATGAAGACCAAGAGAATGACCTTCATTATAAATTCTTTTTATTAAATCTTCTTGATCTTTAATTTGGTTTCCAATCAGAAAAAATGTAGCAGGAACAGAATCTTTTTTTAGTATATCTAATATATCTTTAGTTACTTTTCCAGCAGGACCATCATCAAAAGTCAGATATATTATTTTTTGTTCATTGGCATGAACAGTAATAGTATTAAATACTTGGTAATTAGTTATTGTCATTATGATTAAGATAAATGGAATATATTTTTTTAGAGATTTTAAATTCATATAATCACCTTCATAAATATTTTTGTATAACAATATTATGTGCAAAAATATTTATTATATCAAAATATTTACTTGGAAATTAATTGCTTTAGATTTTTTTAAATTCAGAATAAAAGAGACGGATGCTTCGATATGATAAATAAATTTTAAATATAATAAACTTTGGGCATATGCTAAAATATGGTATAATTACAATTGGGTTTATAAAGTAAAACATTCATAAAGGAAAAGGGTTGAATTAATATTGAGAAGTGTGAATAATAAATATTTAATAGAATATGAGATAAGTAGTGAAGAAAATTTTTCAAACTACCTAGTTATAGATATAGAAAAAAAAAATAAGTATGTGTTGTGTATTTTAAAAAATGATTTCACATATGAAAAAACAAGAGAATATTTATTAAGTAAATTTAAAACAATTAGAAATTTAAATTTTGATAATGTTATTAATATTATTAATATTGAAATAATTTATAGTCTTAACGGTATAAAATTAGATAAACCTCAATATGGATATTTAATGGAACATATTAAATACGAAATTGATGCTCAAACTTACTTTGAAAAATGCAGTTCTCATAAAAAATTAGATGTATTTATGGAATTATGTGCAACTATTAATACATTAAATATGCAAGGATATATATTTGATGATATTACAATTAAGGATATAATATTAATTCCTAATGAAAAAAATGATATTAAGGTTAAAATAAAAAATTTATTACAACATGAAATAAATAAATTCAATTTATTAACTTCATCTATAAATTCCTTACCTTATGAATGTAACATTGAAATTAGAGAAGACGTAAATACAAATAAGGATAATATAGAACAAGTTATAAACTTATTCAATCAAATATTTACTGAAGAAAATCTTAAGAATCAGTTAAAAGAATTAAATTATATAAAAAAAATATATAATCAAGTAAACAACATCAACAAATCATTTAAGCTTAAATATTTTATAAAAGATATAAATAATAAAATGCGAAAGAATTATAAATTATTTGTGAGTTCTGCTTTAAATAAACTTGAAAACGATTTAGATATAATTGGTATGGAAGAAGAAATAAAAATAGTAGAAAAAAACTTTCAAAAAGTATTAGAAAGTAAAGAAAATTATAAAATTATAGCATTTAGTGGTGAAGATGGAAGTGGGAAGAGTAGGCTTTTAGAAGAAATTAAATATAAATTAGAAAGTAAATATTTTAAAGATATTATATATACTGGAGATTTAATAAATGAAAATATTAACAAAGAGGATGAATATAATACTATATTAAAGTATATTTATGAAAAGACAGACAAAAATTTAAAAGATAAATATGAAATTTATATAAAAAAATTTATATCAATTTTGATTGGAAATGATTCTATTAATAATGAAAAGAAGCAAAAGCTTCAGTTGATTAATAGACTTGGTAAGTTTATAACTGAGTATACGATGACTAAACCATTTGTTTTATTAATAGATAATTTGGATAAAAGAAATGAAGTCTTTAAATTATTTATTAGATATATTGCTTTTTTAGGCAATAACTTAGAAAATGTGATGATAATATTTTCTATGAATGAAAGTAAAAGCGATGAAGAATTTTTAAGATTTATAAGGGATCTTAGAGAATTAGAAGAATATGAAGAATACAAAATAAATTATTTTAATCAATATAATACGACTAAAATGATTAAATGTATGATAAATACAAATGAAGAAATTAATAAATTAGCAGTAAAAATACATTCTGAGACCTTAGGGAGTCCACAATATATAAGTGGTGTAATAAAAGAATTGTATGAAAACAAAACGTTATATTTTGACGAAGCTTTTGGTGAGTGGAGAACTAATATTAAAGCAAAGGATATACTAATACCAAAAATGCTACAAGAAAAATTAGAAGTAAACATTTCTTCATTAGATAAAGAAGAAATAAGTATTTTAAAAAGATTATCAATTTTTGAAACGCCATTATCTGAAAAAATAATATTAAAATATATAATAACAGAATCAGAAAATATAGAAGTTTACAGAGTATTGAAATCAAAAGGTTTTTTAGCTGATAAGATAAGTGATAAAGGTATACTTGTAGGATTTACAAATAATTTATTAAGAAATATATTGTATTTAAAGATTAGTAAAGAAGAAAAGATAGAAATGCATTGTAATGCATCTATTTTCTTTGAAGAAATTTTATTTGAAACAGATTATTATATAGAAGAATTTTTAATTCATTTAGAACGAGGTAACAATTATGAAAAAGCATATTTTTACATATTAAAATATGCAAAAGTACAAGATTTATTGACAGACACAACAAAGTCAATATCTTATTATAAGAAAGCTTTAAATTATCCTGATAATTCAAATGCAAGTCAAGTGGCTATAAATATTGCAAAGCTTTATGAAAAAAAATCAGATCATGAAAAAAGTTATAAATATTTCGAAAAAGCAAATCAATTTGCAGTACAAAATGATGAATTAGACATACAAATATATACATTACTTGAAATGATAATCATAAAAATTTATGATATCACAGATATGGATACTGGAATAGATTATTCTTTAAATTGTGTTAGAAGATTATTGGATATAAACTTTTATCCTAAGGGTGAAATATATTATTATTATGCACTTTCATTAAAATATAGGTCAGAATATAACCATAAACAAACATTAATTAATGCAAAGAAAGCACTAATTATATGCAAAGAAAATAAAATAAAAGAAGATGTATATGGATGGGTAACAATTACTCTTGCAAGGGAGCATATAAAAAAAGAAAATTATAAAGAAGCTAGAAAACTATGCTTATATGCAATTGAAATATTTATAAATAATAATAATATTAATGGGCAGCTATCTAGCAAATTACTTTATGCATCTATTTGCAAGGAAGATGGAGATCCTAATGAAATAATTTTAGAAAAATATTTAGAAATCACAAAGTTAAGCAATAAATATAAAGTATATAAAAAAGAAATATTAGGTTTAATTTATACTGCAAAGATTTATAGTCAAGAAAAAAAGTATGATGTTGCAGAAGAATATTTACTAAGAGCATTAGAAAGAGAAAGAGAAGAAAGCATAGATTCATATTCTTTTAATATTTGTAATGACCTTTGTTTGTTGTATATAAAATCAAGAAAAATAAAATTAGCGATACAATATTATTATTTAATACATCAAATGCGGAGAGGTATTAAGTTACTAGAAGAGGATGTAATTAATTCAAACTATACGTATGCTTTATATAATTTGTTGATTTGTAATTATGCTGTTGCATATGAGCATTTAAAAAAAGTATATACATTAATATTTAATACTGAAAAGTTTCATTATAAGACTATAATTTGTAAATATTATGAGCTTATGCTATATAAGTGTAAAAATGAAGATGATATAAAAAATGTATATAATAAATTAAATCATAAAATTATAAAATTACAAAACACAGATATTGAACTTGAAATTAAAATAAGTGCAATAAGACGAATTTTATTATTAGGATACTATGATTTTGCTAAAGAACTATTTTTAAACCTTAAAGGTTATCCAAAAGATTATAATTTAGAAGGAATATATATTTTTTTAGAATTTAATTTTAGGCATAAAAATTATTATAATTTTCTAATAAATAAAGCTTTAAGAATATGTGCATTTATAAATAATCAAGAAATTAAAGCTGATATATATACTATGGTTGGACAAAAATATAGTGAACTTAAGTGTAATGAACTGGCAATGAATTATTATTATGAGTCTATAGCACTGCATACAGATATGATCAATGCATTAGCAGAAAATGATAAAATATTATATATAAACAATAGTGGTTTTTTTAAAACTCGTAAGTTGTTTATAAAATGTTTAATTAGTGATTTAAACATTAATATGAAATTTAAAGAAATTGAATTTATGAAAAGAAATGAAGAAATAAATGAAGTTTTAAATGAATTAGATTTAACAAATATATTAGGTAATGAATCTGTATTTAAGTTAATGCAAAATTCATATGAAAAATGTTATTATAATGAACTAAGTGACATTTACACGGTGTTTGATAGATTTTCCAATGATTGCATTAGTAATATAGAAAATGTAATGAAATATATGGCAAGATTAACATTAGCAGATAAGGCAATGATAGTTACGGAAAATAATAATGGAGAAAATGAGGTTATATGCACCTATAGGATTAGTGATAAAAATGAAATGAATAGATATTTTTCATTGAAATTAGATTCAGAAGAAGATATATTTTTCATTTGTAATAATGATTCGAGATTTTATCAATTAGATGATAAGGTGTTGAAGGACGGCATAAAAGCCTGTATGTATATGAAAATTATAAATCGAGAAAGAAATATAAATAGTAGTACCGGAATCAATGCAAGATTAATTTTAATTACTAATAATGCAGTAAATTATATAAATGCTGAATCAAAGAAAACAATAGAAAAGTTTAAACCTTTTTTAATCTTTTTATTAGAAAAGTATAATCTTACAATAAGTTCTACTTTAGATAAGCTTACGGGAGTATATAATAGGAAATATTTTGAAGAGGCTCTAATATTTTTGTTAGATAGTGAAAGACTAGAAAAAAGAGAATTTGCTGTAATAATGTTTGATATTGATGATTTTAAAGGAGTGAATGATAAATATGGACATCAAACAGGCGATGAAGTTCTAGTTAAGTTAACAAAAGAAGTCGAGAAGTGTATAAGCAAGAGAGATATCATAGGAAGATATGGCGGCGAAGAATTTATAGTACTTTTACCTAATGTAAATAAAGAAAAGGCTATAAATATGGCAGAGAAAATTAGAATAAATGTTGAAAATGCCAAAATTTTAGGAGATAAAAGGAAAGTTACTATAAGTATTGGTATAGCAATGAGCGCAAATGAATCATTAAATAATCAAGAAATAATAGAAAGAGCAGATCAAGCTTTATATAAAGCAAAGAATGAGGGGAAAAACAGATATATTCTTTGGGAGAAAGATTACGGAACAAGTTGTAGCATTAATAATGATTTAACTGGAGTTTTATCAGGTAATGCAACAAAAGACTATAATTTGGCTTCAATTCTAAAAGAATTAGCTAATATAGTTAAATATAGAGGTAATAAAGAAGAGAAAATGTATGAATTCATTTTAAAAATTATGCAGGTTATTGAATGCGAAACAGCTACAGTATTTATTGTAAAAGATAAAAAAATAGTTAATATGTATAGTAAGCAAAGATCATATGATGGCTGGTGTGTAGTTGAAAAATTCAATTATAAATTAATTTATACAAGCATTGAAGAAGAAAAGGGAAGATACTTAGTTGATTGGGAAAACATGGATAATTATAACCACTACGGTATACCTGATTGGAGATCTGTTTGTATAACTCCAATAATATGCAATGGTGAAATTTTAGCTCTTTTATATCTATCTGTTTCAGTAAATAAAAAAGAGTTTATCTGTAGTGATTATAATTTATTAAATTGTTTTGCAGAAATAGGTATTCCAATCTTTTTTTAAAGGAAACTCGACTCGTTGCCACTCGCTGAGTACTCACAGAGTAAGCGACCATCATCAAATCATAGATTCGAGATGTCTGCTTAACTGATTCACACCAAATCACAGATGCACGGTGTGAAAGTTCGAGGAGCCAAATATAAAATGCTCGAAGAGAAAGTTCATGTTTCCAAATATAAAATTTGGACATTCACTTTTGGGTTCTCTGCTTAAGATGAATAAAATCATAATCACATAAAAATTTTTTGATCATATTATAGAGAGAGAAATAAAGTTAAGAGGAATTTTTTATGGATGATACTATTTCTAAAGTTAACAATAGATATATAGATAGTGTTAACATTGAAATATCAGAAGAAGATAATAAAGCCCAGAATGGAGAAATTGTAGTTACATCAATCTTGGATTGTGGAGAAAATGAATGTTTGCAGGGTGTAAAGATTAATTTATATAAAATAAATGGGTTATCTCCAGTTCTGATTACATCTAAAATAACAGATGAAGAAGGGAAAGTTGTTTTTTCAGAAGTTGAAGAAGGATGCTATAGAATAATAGAAATTATAGATAAAAGACATTTTGAAAAACCTAAGTATATAAATTGGAATGAGATAATAATAGATAGTGTTAATAAAAATCAGAAACTAATTATAGTCAATAGAATTAAAAGATTTGTATCACAAAATAAACATAAGCATTGCATTTAAAATAAGGAGGCTATATTTTCATAATAATATAGCTTTCTTATTTTATTTATTCAACTTCCTCTATGGACTTATTTCTTAATTGTGAATTGATTATAAGTAAGATATAATCATAATTAAGATAAAATTTTAAAGTAGGTGCTGAAGTGGAAAAGTATATATTAAAAATAAAGAAAATTAATGATAAGGCTGTAATACCTAATTATGCTCATGAAGGAGATGCAGGATTGGATTTATATGCAGTACAAGAACTGACTTTAAATCCAGGGGGAAGAGGCTTAGTACATACAGGAATACAGATAGAGTTACCTGAAAATACAGAGGCTCAAATAAGACCAAGAAGTGGTTTAGCTTTAAAAAGTGGAATAACTACATTGAACTCACCAGGAACTATAGATGAAGGATATAGAGGGGAAATTGGAGTTATTTTAATCAACCACAGTAATGAAATTTTTAAAGTAGAACAAGGAATGAAAATTGCTCAAATGGTGATAAAACCTGTATTTAAAGTTAACATAATAGAAACATTAGAATTGTCAGACAGTGAAAGAAACGAAAATGGATTCGGATCTTCAGGAACAAGATAATTTACGGGTATGGCGAAATATAAAAAGACTTGCAGTAATGTAAAAATTTCAGTTTAGTACTAATAAACTGAAAAGGAAGACATGCGTTTGTTCCAGTTGCGGAGAATTTTACTGGATGTTTCTAACATTATAAGTTGTGCCAAAAAAAGATTGCTCCAAAGACAAGCTTTGGACAATCATTTTTCGAACAACTTATAATGAAGAAACATAACCAGAAAATTCTCTGATGCAACATTCCACAAAAGCATGTCTTCCCTTTCTTTGATTAGTATGAATTTAAAGTATTATATATTTAAGCAAGTATTTTTATATTTCTGTCGTAAACAAGTATAGATTTTTTCATAATTACTCTATTAGTTTTAGCATATTAGTGAAATATTTTACTAATATGCTAAAACTAATAATATTATTATTAAATTTTCATCGTTAATTACTATACTTTAAGTATTTTACATATAGATACACATGTGCAAAGTTGTACTTATTCATCTTAATAAACCCAAGTATCACCTAATAATTTTCGATGTATAAGTGTAATTTATACGGTGTATATCTATATAGATACCCAATTTAAAGTTAAACTTATAGCTTAAATTTATAATACACCAGAAATGCATGACCTTCATTTCGGTAGTTTATTCAATTAACCCTAATTCTCACTTTGGTATCTATGTTGCGCAATACCTGTAGTGTATGAATTAAATCAATTTTAGAGAAACATTGAATCTACATGGATTATAGTATCCATCCATTATTTTCCAATCTTCAAAATCATTTTTATCATAAAGTAAATGTTCATCTCTATGTGAAGTTAGAGGTAAATCTCCAATAAATATTGCTTCTTTAGCAACTCTTTTTAATTCAGCAATTGCTTGTTTTGCATACTTTTGATTTGGAAAATAATGAAATGCTCCAAAGCAAAATACTTTATCAAAGGTTTTATCCTTAAAAATCAAATCATTCGCTTCACCGTGCAAAACTGAATTGTTAAGTAGTTCTATATGCCTTTTTACAAGGGATGTAGAATAATCTACTCCAACATATTCGCCACATTTTATATATTGAGCTAGTCCACCAGCACCACAAGCTACTTCTAATATTCTATCTGTTTCTTTAATATCTAATTCTTTAACAATTTGTCGTGCTATTTCTTTTACATCGGCAGAGGTATCTTCATAGCCATCCAATTCTTCTAAGCACTTAGTATTACCATTTCCTTTTCTCTCCCAAACTTCTTTCCAATAAGACATGTTTTCCATAGATCTTTCCTCCTAAAATTTAAGGTAGAGTCAAATTTGAAATAATAGTTAAATGTATATTATATCGCAAATTCATTTCTAATTTATCTCTACTAATATTGTTCAATTATTGAACAATATTATATTAACATTGTTCAGCGTTCACAACAATAAGTTCATAAAATAAAGTGTGAGGAATTTTTATTTTGGAAATATATATGAATAAATCTAGTTTTATTATTGAGAAGCTACGAAAAGTATATGTGATTAGATGATTACATTATTTGAAACATAATATTTTGTAGAATTTCGTAGAAAAATGCTTGAATATACAAAGAATTTAAGATAAAGTATAAATATGAAGCAAATGGGAGGATTTAGCATTGAATATTATAGATGGAATAAGTTCAATATTGCAATCACTAGTGTTTGCATATGTATTAATTTATTGTGCGGACAAAAACCAAAGAATAGACAAAATGAAGTTATTTTTTATGACGTTGATGTTTACTCTTATAGGAATATTATTTACAGGAACATTTGGAGATAATCCTGGAATAATCGTATTTTCAACTCACATACTAGCATTAGGGTTAGTAGTTTTATTATATAAGAAAAATATAATTAATGCATTAATAGCACACACCATCATTTATTGCATTATAGGAATTTATTCTATTATATTTGGAAATATAATTTTTGCTTATGTAAAAGAACTTTTACCAATTAAGTATATAAATTATGAAGAAATTTTTATAATATATGTTCCAGAATGGATACTAATATTTTTATGTTTTAAGTATATAAAGAAAATAGAACAAATATATAAATTAATAGTAACTGAAGGCTTATTAATTTATTCATTAATAATTAGTGTTACTATGGATTTTATAATAACTTTCTATTTGTTAACAATAGGATATAAAAGTCAATTAATAAAAAATGTCATATATATAATGTTCTTTATATTTTTTGTAGTTATTTTGCTATATTTTAGGAAAATACAGTATAAATCAGAACAGATATCCCAATTAAATAGAGCTTTAGAAATCAAAAATAGTGAACTCAGCAAAATTAAGCATGATTATGGAGCACAAATTTCGTATTTATATGGACTTTGTCTTATGGAAAGATTTGATGATTTAAAAAAATCTTTAAAAGATATTATAAATAACAATGACTCTACACCAACAGCAGTAGAAGTTAATAATAATGAAAATTCATTATTATCAATTGCATTAAAGCCTGCAATAGATAAAGGGATACACGTTATAATAGAAGATAAATGTGATTTTGGATTGATAAATATGAGTGAAATGGAGTTTTATAGGGTAATATCTAATATAGTAAATAATGCAATTAAGGCCATGAAGGGTGAAGGAATAATAATTGCAAAAAGTTATGAATATTTAGGTAATACAGTAATAAAAATAGAAAATAATGGACCCAAAATAGAGGAAAATTATTTGACAGATATTTTTAAAATGGGATTTACTACTAAAGATAATACTGATAAAAGCCATGGGTATGGATTAAGTATTGTAAAAGATTTAGTAGAAAGTCATAATGGGAAGATACATGTAAAAAGTACAGATACTGCTACCCAATTTAAAATAGTGTTACCTATTAAATAATTTAATATAGTTATTTATAAGAAGATATCCTAAAATCACAAAGTTAAAGGATATCTTCTTATTTTATTATGTACTTTATTTTGTTAAATTAATCTAAACAAAGATATTAAATATATATGTAGATAAAGTTCATAATAATGTGGTTATATATTAATTTCAATTGTAAATATTTGAAGGTTTATCACAAAGTATACTATCAATCTTAAATTTGTAACTCTAAATTCAAATTCTTGAATTTAGATAAATATTAAAGGTGGTTAAATTGTAAATTTAATAAAGTACATATTACATTTAGTTGAATTAAACATTTAATATTACACTTATGTTAACTTAATATTGAATATATATATAAGAGGAAACAAATATGTTGAAAATTAACAAATAAGAAGATATAATGTGTATTAATTAGATAAATATATAAAAGAGTGATAAAAATGGTAAAAAATATTTCTAAAAGAATGATAAATAATATAGCAACAAATGATAACTATAGTAAAGATGAACTTGAACAAATGGAATATGCTCTAGTGACTATTTTATTTGAGCTGATAAAAATGATTTTCCTAATAATTATTTTTTCATTATTTGGATATTTTAATGAAGTGATGATAATTGCAGGAATAATGTGTGTAGTTAAACCTTTTATAGGTGGATATCATGAAGAAACTCAAATTAAGTGTTTTATAGCAACATTGCTATTAACAGCTGGAATATTGATTTTAAGTTTGCAGCTTAATCTTACTTTTATAAGTAATTGCATCTTAATTTTTCTAAGTATATTTTGCATATGGAATCAAGCTCCAGTAATAAATTCAAAAATGCCAATTACGCGCCCCGAATTGATAAAGAAAAATAGAGTTAGAGGTCTAGGTACTTCAATAATACTTGGATTACTATCTATAGTTTTATATAACTATAGTAGTTATTATTCGATAATAACATGGACAATTCTATTTGAAGCTACACTAATGTTTAATAAAAGAGAATATTAATAAATTATAGTACATTTCTAATTTAAAATTGAAAAAAAATTAAAGGGAGATGGATTTTATGATGAAAAAAATATTAGGTGAATTTTTAAAGAGGATATCAGATTCAATGATTACATTAGCTCCAGCATCATTTTGGGCTAGTGGAGTAGAAGAAATGCCTGAATCTATGAAAAACTTAAGATAAATTAGAGTTATAAACGAGCTAAGGGGGAGCGTAAATTGACATTAATTATTATAGATTTAATAACTTCAGTATTGCAATCGATATTATTTGCTTATACAATAATTTATTGTATAGATAAAGAAGAAAAAATAGATAAAATAAAATTATCTTGTATTGCGGCATTATTTATATGTGTAGCAAACTTTTTTACTGGGACATTTGGGAATAGTTGGGGAATAACTGTAATTGTAACCCATATACTAGCTTTAGGAGTAATGGTTGCAATTTATAGAAAAAATATTTTAAGTGCAATAACAGCATATACAATAGTTTATTTTATAATAGGAATATATTCAGTTATATTTGGTAGTTTGATTTTTGCATATATTACAGGAATACTTCCATTAGAATATATTGATTATGAAAAAATTTTTATAATATATATTCCACAATGGATATTATTATTTTTATGTTTCAAATATATAAATAAAATAAAACAAATTCATATATTTATAATAAATGAGAGCTTTTCAATAATTTTTTTAATAATGAGTTTTATACTTGATTTTATAGTAACTTCTTATGTGATTACGTTAGGTGAAAAGAGTCAATTTCTAACAAATGCTATATATATAATATTTTTTCTGTTTTTTTTAGCTATCTTAGTTTACTTTTGGAAAATTCATCAGAAATCAGAACAAATTTATAAATTAAATGAAGCATTAGAAATTAAAAATAATGAACTTAGAAAAATTAAGCATGATTATGGAGCACAAATTTCTTATTTATATGGACTTTGTCTTATGGAGAGATTTGATGATTTAAAAAAATCTTTAAAAGATATTATAAATAATAATGAAGCCATGCCAACAGCGGTAGAAGTTAGTAATAATGAAAATTCATTATTGACAATTGCATTAAAGCCTGCTGTAGATAAAGGGATACATGTTATAATAGAAGATAAATGTGACTTTAATTTGATAAACATGAGCGAAATGGAGTTTTATAGAGTAATATCTAATATAATAAATAATGCAATTAAGGCAATGAAGGGTGAAGGAATAATAATTGCAAGAAGTTATGAATATTTAGGTAATGCAGTAATAAAAATAGAAAATAATGGGCCTAAAATAGAGGAATATCATTTGAAAAGCATTTTTGAAATGGGCTTTACAACTAAAGATAATTCTGATAAAAGTCATGGATTTGGATTAAGCATTGTTAAGGACTTAGTAGAAAGTCATAATGGAAAAATAAATGTAAAAAGTACAGACGCTGCTACTCAATTTAAAATAGTGCTACCTATTAAGTAATTTAAATAAACATAATAAAAGTTAATGTAACAATAGATTTACTTTTATTAAAAAAAGAATAAGTTCTATATGCACTTATTTCAAATATCAAATATATTTTCCTCAAATTAATTATATATGGTAAATATTTTTCATGAAACATAGTGAAATTTATAAAAAGTATTTTAAAAGTTTAGAATAATAGTGTAAACTATATAGTAATAGACTTAACATATAAAAAGGGGTGCTATGCATGTATAAAATAGCTAGTAAAAGAGAACTTACAGATAATATATTCTTAATGGATATAGAAGCTCCGAGAGTAGCCAAGTCTGCAAAACCGGGCCAATTTATTATTATAAAGAATAATGAAAAAGGGGAAAGAATCCCACTCACAATAGCAGATTATGATAAAGAAAAGGGAACTGTTGCAATAGTTTTCCAAACTGTTGGAAAGGGAACAAAGGAATTAGCTACATATGAAGTTGGTGAAGCAGTAGCTGATTTTGTTGGACCTCTTGGACAGCCTAGTGAGTTAATCCATGAAGATTTAGAAGAATTAAAGAAAAAGAAAATTATATTTATTGCAGGTGGGGTTGGTGCAGCTCCAGTTTATCCACAAGTAAAATGGATGCATGAAAATGGAATAGATACAGATGTCATATTGGGAAGTAGAACAAAGGACTTACTAATTTATGAAGACGATTTAAGAAAGGTTGCTGGAAATCTTTATGTAACAACTGATGATGGAACATATGGATTTAAAGGAACTGGATCAGATATGCTTAAAGAATTAGTTAATAATCAAGGTAAAAAGTATGATCATGCAGTTATTATTGGACCAATGATAATGATGAAATTTACTTCTATGTTAACTAAAGAATTAGAAATTCCAACTACAGTAAGTTTAAATCCAATAATGGTTGACGGTACTGGAATGTGTGGAGCATGTAGAGTAACTGTTGGCGGTGAAGTTAAATTTGCTTGTGTTGATGGACCAGAATTTGATGGACATCTAGTAAATTATGATGAATCAATGAGAAGACAAACTATGTACAAGACTGAAGAAGGAAAAGTTCAATTAAAAGCAGAAGAAGGAAATACTCATAGTAATGGTGGCTGCGGTTGTGGAGGTAATAAGTAATGGATATGAATGAAAGATTAGTTAGAATACCAGTAAGAGAACAAGATCCAAAAGTTAGAGCTACAAACTTTGAAGAAGTTTGTTTAGGATATAATGAAGAAGAAGCCACAAAAGAAGCTGCAAGATGTTTAAATTGTAAAAATCCTAAATGTGTAGATGGATGTCCAGTATCTATTAATATTCCTGGATTTATTGCGCATGTTAAAGATGAAAAATTTGAAGATGCAGCAAAAGAGATTGCAAAATATAGTGCACTTCCAGCAGTTTGTGGAAGAGTTTGTCCACAAGAAAAGCAATGTGAACAAAGATGTGTTTTAGGTATAAAGGGTGATGCTGTATCTATAGGCAAGCTTGAAAGATTTACAGCAGACTGGTCAGCAGAGCATAATGTTGATTTAAGTGCAACAGAATCTAACAATGGAATTAAAGTTGCAGTTGTAGGAAGTGGCCCATCAGGGTTAACTTGTGCCGGAGATTTAGCTAAAAAAGGATATGAGGTTACAATATTTGAAGCACTTCATAAAGCAGGCGGAGTTTTAGAATATGGAATTCCAGAATTTAGACTTCCCAAAGAAAAAGTTGTTAAAAATGAAGTAGATAATATTAGAAAATTAGGCGTTAAAATTGAAACTAATGTTATTATCGGAAGAACAATAACAATAGATGAATTGTTTGAGGACGAAGGTTTTAAAGCTGTATTTATAGGTTCAGGAGCAGGTCTTCCAAGATTCATGGGAATACCAGGAGAGAATGCTAATGGAGTATGTTCTGCTAATGAATTTTTAACTAGAGTCAACTTAATGAAAGCAGCAGTAGAAGGATATGAAACTCCAGTTAGAACTGGAAATAAAGTTGCAGTTGTTGGTGGGGGAAATGTTGCTATGGATGCAGCAAGAACTGCACTAAGACTTGGAGCTGAAAGTCATATTGTTTATAGAAGAGGAGAATCTGAACTTCCTGCAAGAGCTGAAGAAGTACATCATGCTATGCAAGAAGGAGTAATCTTCGATGTTTTAACTAATCCAAGTGAAATCTTAGTAGATGAAAAGGGTTGGGTTAAAGGAATGAGATGTGTGAAGATGGAACTTGGAGAACCAGATGCATCTGGTAGAAGAAGTCCAGTTGAAGTTGCAGGATCAGAATTTGTTATGGACGTAGATACTGTAATAATGTCTCTTGGAACATCACCAAATCCATTAATATCTTCAACAACTGAAGGATTAGAAATTACTAAGAGAAGATGTATAGTTGCAGAAGATGAAACTGGTCTTACTACAAAAGAAGGTGTTTATGCCGGTGGAGATGCAGTTACAGGAGCAGCAACAGTAATTTTAGCTATGGGTGCAGGTAAAAAAGCTGCAAAAGCCATAGATGAATATTTACAATCAAAGTAATATTTACTTAATATAAATTAATTTACTTGCTTATTGAACTTTAGGTAAATATACAAAGTTATAAGTTATTAAATAATAAGTTAAAGAAAGTCTTGGGATTAGGTTCCTAAGGCTTTTTTGAGGTTAAGTAAAAAAACAATATAAAATAGAGCCATACAAAAATAAGTAAAGGTAAATCAGTATATGACGAATTTATTTTCATATGTTAGCCATATAAATAATTCCATATAGTATTTGTTGGTATTTAAATTCCATTGTATGACTGAAATTGACTGCTTGTAAACGATTATGAATGATTTTTTTGACAAACTGTAAAATATGATGTAGAATACCTTTAGATTTATGATTGTGAATGGGCATTTTAAAGGGTTACCTACAAACATTTACATAAGATTTGGTATAAGAGAGCGTATGAAATAAAAAGAAAAGGAAGAAAGAATATGAACAAAGCAGTTAACCTAATTAAAAGACTACTTCTATTTTTTGTCGGAATGAGTATAATTCAATTCGGAGTTGCATTATTTTTAAAGACTAATATTGGCTCAGACCCATTTACAGTTTTTACACAGGGATTGGCGTTTACATTAGACAAAACAGGGTTAAAGGATTTTTTCTTAGTTAAATTAATAGCTGGAAAAGCAGAAGTAACACCAGGAGTAGCTAATATGATTATCTTAGTTATATTATTTTGCATAGTACTTTTGGTTGAGAGAAAGCGTATAAAAATAGGAACATTAATTTGTGTTGCTGGGGTAGGACCAATTATTGACCTTGGAGTTAAAGTGGTTTCATATTTCCCAGTTGAATCATACAATTATGTTATAAGAGCACTTCTAGTAGTATTTGGATGCTTGATAATAGCAATAGGGTTCTCAATACTTTCAGCAAGTAACGTAGGTGTTGCACCAAACGATATCATTCCATTTATAATACAAGATAAGACTAAAGTGGAATATCGTTGGATTAGAATAGGACTAGATGGTGGATTTTTAATAATAGGATTTATATTAGGGGGAACAGTTGGACTTGGTACAGTAATAGCGATGTTAACAACAGGACCTTTCATACAATTCTGCATTCCATATGGGGAGAAGTTTGTAAGTTTAATAGTAAATGAAACAGATTCAGATATAGAAGATGGTGCTACTGTTATTGCATAATTAAATTTATAGCATATATAATTTGAAATAGTTGAAAAATAACTGTTTAAAGATAATTTTAAATTATTTTTAAACAGTTATTTTTCTTTATATTAGTTATAAAAATAAAGAATACAATATAGTTGTATGGATGGTACAAACATTAGTGAAAATATTATTGGAAATTATGAGAAAAGGAGATTATATTCTTAATTTAATAGTATATACGCTAATGGAGTAACAATGTTCCAGTTGACAGTTTCCAGTGATTGATATAGAATAAGAAATACAAGATGACTATTCTTTGAAAATTGAATTTGTTTTTAAACCATCTTCAACGTGGGGGCGCCTTGGCTTCGACGGGGGTGGGATAGGGTTTGTTAAGCGAGTCGAGGGAAGCATGTGTCCTCGCAAATCAAGTATGCACTAATGTAAACGCAGAAGACAATTTTGCAATAGCAGCTTAGTTTAAAGCTACTCATCAGCCCAGGTTGCCTACGGCTTGGATAACTGGTGTCATTAAGTAGGAAACGAAGTTTAGCAAAGCTTTGAGCTAAAGGGGTATTTATGAAGCTACCGGAAAGTATAGCCTGTCTAAGGGCGATGCTTTTGGGGAATCTTAAAACATAGACTGCACTCGGAGAAAGGCAAATTCAGCTGCTTTCGGACAGGGGTTCGATACCCCTCGCCTCCACCAAGCATATCCTCGACAATACTAATTAAGTATTGACGGGGATTTTTTACTTTGTAATGATTTGGAACAAGAAATGAGCAATGATTTTTAGATATAGTGATTGAGTAAAAACAAGAGTAACAACAAGAAGTCAATGATTTAAAGCTCAATATATTTATATTATATGATTATATTGGTACAATATTAGGAGGTAAATATCATGAAAATTCATAATATTTTGTTTGGTTCAAGGCAAAAATCTATTTTAAAAATAATAGAAGAGGGGAATTTTGATGAACTTAAAATTTTCTTGAAAAATGTAGGTGATGTTAATGAAAAATATGATAATAAGAGCCTGCTTCATTTAGCAATAGATAATTGTGAAAACAATTATTTCGGAGTAATAGAACTCTTAATCAATAATGGTGCAGACATCAACAGCTATCAAAGTTATTTGAAAGAAACACCCTTGCATAGAATATGTGCAAGAGCAAAACCTAAAATTGATGTTGTTGAATTATTATTAGATAGGGGAGCTAAAGTAAATGCTGAAGATATATCAGGTAAAACTCCTGTTTTTCATTGTAGCTTTAATTATTCTGTAGAGCTTTTGAACCTCCTTGTGAAATATGGATCAGATATCAAACATACTGATAAGTATAACAATACTCTATTACATAATGATTATTTGAATTGTAATACTGAAACTTTTGAAGATTTTTTAAAAGTTCTTATCTATTTTGGGTTTAATATAAATTCTAAAAATAATGAAGGACATACTCCATTATATCTGTGCCAAAATAAAGATATTGAAGATATATTAATAAAATATGGTGGAAAGATAAGCTAAGTTTAAAGATTTTGTTCTAAAAAGAAAACTTTCATTTATAGTAAGGAGTTGTATTTATGAACAATATAATTGTTAAATTGGAACTACTTTATTTGCATACTAAAAAAAATCCTTTGCTAAAGGAGAAGCTGCTTGCAACTCGTTTGGCAGATGACTCTATGAATGAATTTTGTAAGGTAGCCTGCGGTGCAGGATATCCTATAACCGCTGGAGAACTTTTTAAACTTGGTCAAGAAAATAGCGACAATAAGTGTAAAAGCACAAATGGTGGAAATTCCTACCCATACGACTCATTTGAAGACATATATGAAACATTTATAACTTCTCTATGAACAATTGCATATCATATAGTCGAGGACACGAAATATTGATTCGCCTCCAACATTAAATCCACGACACGATATTGTGTGGTGGATTTTTACGTATATAAAAATGTTTAACTTATTTGAGTTCTTAGATATAATAGTAGTATAAATAGACCGTAAAAAAAACGGTGATATTAATTATGAAAACTGAAGTTTTTTATAATTAGTACACTTGAATAATAGATATTGCATTATTTTTTCTAACATGGACTCAAAAGATAAGAGGTGGGTATGACACAAAGAAATATGACCTTAAAGAAGAGAAAAAAAGAACGAATAAAAATTAATAATCTAAATGATTTTAAGGATGCATTAAAAACAGAAGGATATAAGATAAATGAATTTGAGGAAGAAAAATTTAAAGAAAAAATTACAAAGACTTTCAAGGTAGATAATAGTGTAAAAGAGAGGCTCTATATATGCCTTCAGGATACTGAGATTACATATAGAGCAAATGATATTAGAGATTTTATGGACTATATAGAAAAAATGATATTATTTGAAAATGAACATAACAAACTATGTAAAAAAATAAGTGAAATAAAAAAACTAAATGTAGATAGAATTGAATATGAACGAGTGATGAGCTCTCAAGATAATGTTGAAGATATCATAAAAGCCATAGAAGAAATAAAAAGCAACATATCTGGAATAATAAGTGAAGACGAGAAAGCAAAATTGAATAATTTAGAAAAAGAATTAGATAAGGACTATCTTTATGCAAAGGATATTGAACTACTGAAAAAAATGGTTCTTATTAGAAAAGAAGGCGTAAAAGAAACATATAATGCCCAAACTAAAACTAAAACAATATCTATAGAAATACCTAAAAAAATAAATTATGAATATATAAAAGCAAAGAAGGGCACTGTAGAGTATCATGAATATTTAAGTAACAACATACCAAGAATGCAACGTTTAATAAAGAATATGAATAAATATATGAAAGTTTGCGAAAAAGAAAAAACAACATTTAAAATAGATCAAAGTAAAGCTCTACAGGATACTATAAACATAGCAGTAGCAATATATGATAATAAGGAATTTAAAGCAATAAGTGGTAGTAATAATATAATAGATTATTGTACTGCACCATCAAAAGATGCGGCAATTTTTAAAAGTTGTAAAGTTAATAAATTAGGTAAGTTAGGAACTGGATATAACAGAGTTAACGATAGCGAAAAAAAGATAATCGAAGAAATACATAAACAAATAGAAGCAAAAGAATTGAAGAATGAAGGAAATCTTATTTTGTATAGTAAATGGGAACCATGTCCAAGTTGCTATTTTGTAATTAGTCAGTTTTGTAAAAAACATCCTGATATAAAGTTACAGGTGAAATATAGTAAAAAATATGGTGAATGATAATACACTTATAAAATAGTACATAATGATTTTTTATAAACATGAAAATTTAAGAAATATATATAATAATGTCGTATAATGAAATAAATATGAATGAAAACATTGACCGATGCTTGTAAATGTGGTAAATCAAAATTAATGATATAGTATGTAACTGGTAGGCAGGCATTAACTATACATAAATATTTGAGAATGTTTATGTTAGTTGATGCTTTTTTTGCGCGAAAAAACATATAAAAACATCTCAAAGGTAAAAATAATCATATAAAATAGAAACGGAGAAGATAAAATGAAAGACAAAATTTTTGGTGTTTTACAACGTGTAGGAAGATCATTTATGCTTCCAATTGCAATTTTACCAGTTGCAGGACTATTTTTAGGCGTAGGTGGTTCATTTACTAATGCAACCATGCTTGAAGCTTATGGGCTTACTAATTTAATCGGACCTGGTACATTTATTTATTCAATTCTTTCTGTAATGAATGCTGCAGGAAGTGTAGTATTTGGAAATTTACCTTTACTATTTGCAATGGGTGTTGCAATAGGTATGTCCAAAAAGGAAAAGGAAGTTGCAGCACTAGCCGCAGCAATTGCATTCTTTATTATGCATGCATCAATAGGTGCTATGATTAATATTAATGGTGGTACTGATGCTCTTCTTAGCGGTGCAGCAACTTCAGTACTTGGTATTACTTCATTACAAATGGGTGTTTTTGGTGGTATTATTGTAGGACTTGGTGTAGCAGCACTACATAATAGATTCTATAAAATTGAATTACCACAGGTATTATCATTCTTTGGTGGAACTAGATTTGTTCCAATTATAAGTGCAGTAACATATTTAATTGTTGGAATTTTAATGTTTTATGCTTGGCCTCCAGTTCAAGCAGGTATTTATAAAGTTGGAGAGATAGTACTCGCATCAGGTTATGCAGGAACATGGGTTTATGGTTTAATGGAACGTTTATTAATACCTTTTGGTCTTCATCATGTATTCTATTTACCATTCTGGCAAACAGCAGTTGGTGGTACAGCTGAAGTTGGTGGAAAGGTTATCGAAGGAGCTCAAAATATTTTCTTTGCAGAACTTGCAACTCCAGAAATAACGCATTTTAGTGTTTCTGCAACAAGATTTATGTCAGGTAAATTCCCACTTATGATATTTGGTTTACCTGGAGCAGCACTTGCAATGTACAGATGTGCTAGACCAGAAAAGAGAAAACAAGTCGGTGGATTGTTACTATCTGCAGCATTAACTTCAATGCTTACAGGTATTACAGAACCGATTGAATTTACATTCTTATTTGTTGCACCATTATTATATGGAATTCACTGTGTATTTGCAGGACTTGCATATATGTTTATGCACATGCTCAACGTTGGAGTAGGTATGACTTTCTCTGGTGGATTTATTGATTTATTTCTATTTGGTATCTTACAAGGAAATGCAAAGACAAGTTGGATATGGGTTGTAGTTGTAGGTGTTGTATATTTTGTAGTATACTATTTATTATTCTCTTTCTTAATTAAGAAATTAGATTTAAAGACTCCAGGACGTGACGATAATGAAGAAGTAAAACTTTATAATAGAAGTGATCTAGAAGCAAAGAAAAATGCTGACAATGTAGATGAACTTTCAGCTATGATCTGTCAAGGTCTTGGTGGAAAGAAAAATATTTCAGATGTTGACTGTTGTGCAACAAGATTACGTTGTACAGTACATAAATCAGAATTAGTAAACGAAGCGTTATTAAAACAATCAGGAGCTTCAGGAGTAATCCATAAAGGTGTTGGAGTTCAAATTATATATGGACCAAGAGTAACAGTTATAAAATCAAATTTGGAAGATTACTTAGTTACAGCTCCAAATGAAGAAGTTTCTATGAATACAGTAGAAGAAAAAGTACAAGAAAAAGAAATTCAAGAAAAAGTTATTAATACAATAATCTTAAACAGTCCATTAACAGGTGTTACTAAAGATTTATCAGAAGCTCCAGATGAAGTATTTGCAAGCAAGATGATGGGAGATGGAGTTGTAGTTATTCCAACTGATGGTACCGTTGTAGCACCAGCTGATGGAGAAATAAGTTTTGTATTCCCATCAAAACATGCAGTAGGATTAACAACAACTGATGGAATTGAATTACTTATTCATATAGGAATAGATACAGTGAAGCTTGATGGAAAAGGCTTTGAAGCTTTTGTAAAAGATGGAGATAAGGTAAAGATGGGTGATAAATTATTAAGTTTTGACTTAGAATTCATAAAAAATAATGCACCATCTATTGCATCACCAATTATTTGCACAGCATTAAGCAGTAAACAAAAAGTACGTTTATTAAATGCAGGTGAGATAAAAGCTGGAGAAGCAATGATCGCTATTGATGTATTTGAATAACATGTAAAGAGGAGGCATAAAATGTTCAGAGTGATAAAGGCATTAAATCATAATGGGGTACTCGCTATAGATATGGATACGAATAAGAAACATATACTGCTTGGAAAAGGGATAGGTTTTGGGAAAAAGGTGAATGAACGTATGGAAGCACCGGAAGATACCCATATATATCTATTGCAACAAGAAACAGAAAGAGGTTCAACTAAAGAGATAATAAATAATATTGAACCAAAATTTTTAGAAATTGCCAGTACCATCATTATGGAAGCCAAAAAGAAATTTAAAGAAGTAGATGAGAACATTTTATGCCCTCTTGCAGATCATATTGCGTTTGCAGTTAAAAGAATAAAAAATAATGAACATATAAGCAATCCTTTAACACCAGACATTAGAGCTTTATTCTCAGAAGAATATGAAGTGGCATGTAAGGGAAAAGACATCATAAAAGAAGTATTAGACGTTGAGATAAATGAAGATGAGATTGGTTATATAGCACTTCATATTCATTCAAGCCTCGGAAATGAAAAAATATCGCAGGCAATGGAAATGGCAATGCTTGTTAGAGATTGTATTACATCTATTGAAAAAAACATTGGAAAGACAATAGATATTGAATCTTTATCCTATAATCGTCTTATGAGTCATATTAAATATATGACAGCAAGAACATTAAAGGGCGAAACATTAAAGCTTGATATGAATGATTATATTAAGGAACGGTTCGAAAAGTCATTTGAAATTGCTGAAGATATCTGCAAAAAATTAGGCAGTGAATTAAACAAAGAAATTAAAGAAGTAGAAATTGGATATCTTGCAATACATATTGAAAGAGTATTTTCAGATGAATTAAAGGAATAGAAAATAAAAATATGCCCTCGAAAATCAAAAAAAGTTGATTTCGAGGGTTATTTTATTAAGTTATTATTATTGCCTTAATAGTTCTAATATTTCTATTGTATATTTTTCTCCTGGAGCATTAACTTCAACTATATCTCCAATTTTTTTGCCTGATAATGCTTTTCCTAAATCTGATTCTATACTTATAAGCATATTTTCAGGATCTAAATCCATAGTAGTTACTAATGTTACAATAGCTTCATATTCATCATCTATAAATTTAATTCTAGCTTTACTATTAAGTCCTAATATTGACTTATCAACATTCTTATCATCTATTAAAGTTGCTGTTGAAATCATAGTTAACAAATATTGAATTCTATTATCATTTTCTCTATAGTTTGCACAGGCTTCTTTATATTCTGCATTTTCTGACCTATCGCCATGTGCAGCAGCTACTAATTTTTCCTTTGCTATTTCAGCTCTTTTTACTGTTAGCCTATAATCTAATTCTTCTCTTAATTTTTTAATATTTTCTTCTGTTAGTTTATTATTCATAAAAAACTAAACCTCCCCTGAAGTATGTTGTATTAACATTATATAATATATAGGAAAAAATAAAAGGTATGTTAACAGTTAAAATTTTCAAACAATATTAATACTTCTTTTATAACAAGATTTTTCTTTACTGAAAGAATCATCTATTATCCTTCTTGAATAGTTATGCTCGTGTCCAGAGAAAACTATATTTACATCACATTTATCAATTACTTTTCAAAAGGAATTTCTATATTCTGGATATAAATCAAGACATAAATTTCTGGTCTACTGTCTTTAACAAAACTTAAAAATTGTTCTTTGTACCCAAGTTCTTGTAAGCTTTTAGTAATTAAATATGGATATATATTTTTTTCCTTCATAGCTCTAGCAGTATCAATAAGCTTAATTTCAAATGTATTGCTAGTATATTTACATGTAAATTTATTTAAGTTATATGTTATAATTATTCAATATTATTTTCATAAAGTAGATAAATACAATGTAAGAATAATATTAAAAAAATAATAAACTAGTATGTGTGACTAAGAAGGGATTTATATGAAAAATTCGCAAGCATTAAAAAGAGAGTTAGATAGAATCGATGGGAAAAGTTATAGGTTGTATAAGGACTTAGAGGGAGAATATGATTTTGAAGATTATACACTTAGCATAGATTATGTTCAAGGCGATCCTTTTGCATCACCATCAAGAATTAGAGTAATAGTAAATCAAAATGTAGCTAAGTTTCCAAAGGAAATTTTTGATAATAAAAACAAAAATATTGCAGTGGCAGATTATTTAACAAGAGAATTTTATTCTAATATAAATAAGTGTAATGAAAGAGTTTTTGGATCTGGAAAGAGTGGGTTAATAGCTATAAGTAAATGCCCACAAGAGATATTAAAGAGAACTTCAATAATCATAGATGAGAAAAAAATAGAAGCAAGATTTTATGTTGGATTTCCAGCAAGAGGACGAAGTGTTTTATCAATAGAGTTAGAGAAGATTTTATATAATGTTATACCAAACATTGTAGAAAAAACTTTAATATATAAAAATATTAATAGTGAAAAATTAATAAGTAGAGTAAAACTTGTAGAAGATCAAGAAAATATAAGAATGCAATTGCATAATAGAGGGCTAATTGCATTTGTAGCTAATGGATCAATGTTACCTAGAGAAAGTGGAATATCTACAAAAACATTACAAGGTGGTAAAGCATTTGTTTCACCAAAGGAATTAGAAGTAGAATTTAATACTCAAAGTAAAGGTAGAATTAAAGGGATGGGTATTAAGAAAGGTATAACATTAATAGTTGGTGGAGGATATCATGGTAAATCTACTTTATTAAAGGCGTTAGAACTTGGAGTTTATAATCATATTGAAGGCGATGGTAGAGAGTTTGTTATAACAAATGAATCGGCTTTAAAAGTAAGAGCAGAAGATAATAGATGTGTAACTAAAACAGACATATCTTTATTTATAAGTAATTTACCTAATGGAAAAGATACTGAAGAATTCTATACAGAAAACGCAAGTGGGAGTACATCACAAGCAGCCAATATCATAGAAGGAATTGAAAGCAATTCTAAGGTACTTTTAATAGATGAAGATACTTCAGCTACTAATTTCATGATGAGAGACGACTTAATGCAAAAATTAGTATCTAAAGAAAAAGAGCCAATCACACCATTTATTGAAATAGTGAAACCTTTATGCGAACAAAGAGATATTTCGACAATAATAGTAGTTGGAAGCTGTGGAGATTTTTTTGATGTAGCAGATTGCGTAATACAAATGGACAATTATGAAACTAAAGATGTTACAAAAGAAGCTAAAGAACTAAGCAAAAGCCATATTATAAAGAGAATTAATGATAAGAATTTAAAAATAAATATTACATTTAATAGGGTAGTTAAAGCTGGAACTATTAAGGCTGGAGAAAAGGGCATTAAAATAAAAACAATAGGTCTAGATACAATAAATATAAACAAAGAAGATATAAATTTAAGATCTGTGGAGCAAATTGTGGATAATGAACAATTAAATGCTATAGGTTCAATTATGAAATGGGCAGAAGCTAATATTGTGAATAAAGGGCTAAGTTTCGAAGATATGGTGGATAATATAATTTGTGAAATAGAGAAAAAGGGTCTAATATCAATGGAAAGAATAAAAGGTGGAAGTGGAAGTCTAGCTATGCCAAGGAAGCAAGAAATAATGGCATCATATAATAGATATCGAAAACTAAAAATATACACCTATAAAAAAGGCACGAAGTGCAATTAAGATCTTTTCGCCTATAAAAAAGGCACGAAGTGCAACCAAGAACTTTAACAACAATTAAATACAAAAAAAGTACTGGCAATGCAGTATTTGTTATATTTGCAGTACTTTTTGTTTATTAAAGAATATAAATATATTAAAATGAAAAAGTTATAGAAAGTAATGATGAATAATTATAAAGATAATATAGAAATCAATAGTAAGGAAAGAACTCATATCATTGATAATAGTGATATGAGTTCTTTCTATTTTCAAATAGGTAGTAATTACGATGAAAATATACAAAAAAGAATAAATCAATAGTAATAGAAAAATATGAAACTTTTCAGTAATTATTCATTAGTAATTGCTAAAAATTAATTGTGCAAAAGTTACAATTAAATGTAGACAAATGATATAATATATAATAATAAAGGGATAAAGAATGTTATCGATAATGTAAATAGAGAGTTAATTTTAATTATAGAATAGCTAGTTATTTTAATGAAAAAATAAAGTTTAAGTAAGGGGTAGATATTATGAATACTAATATATTATTGGAATCAGGCACTGGAGAAGTAGAAGTAATTGAATTTATTGTCGATGGTAATCATTATGCAATTAATGTAGTAAAGGTTAAAGAGGTAATACAAATGCCTAAAAATGGGCTGACAAAATTACCTGATCCTAAGCCAGAAATAGCTGGACTTATACTGTGTAGAGATGAAATCATTACTTTAGTTGATTTGAAATACATTATAACTAAGAAGATAACTAGAAATGTAGGAGATAAAATTATAATTTGTGAATTTAATAAAATTAAGGTTTCTTTTAATATTGATGATGTAGTAGGAGTTCATCGAATTAAATGGAGTGAAATAAGAAAACCTGACGATTTATCAGAAAATTCACTAGCTGTTGGTAATATACTTTTAGATGGTAAGGTACTAATTATGCTTGATTTTGAAAAGATAGTTACAGATATTTGCCCTAGTTCTGGAATAAGTGAGGACAGACTTGTAGAAGTAGAATATAAAGATAGGTCAGCTGTAAAATTAGTTTTAGCTGATGATTCTGCTTTAATTAGAAGACTTTTAAAAGATACTCTTACAAAGGCTGGTTTTAAAAATTTAAGAATCTTTGATGATGGTAAACAGGCATTAGATTTTTTTAAAGGATTAGCAGAAGAGAAAGGCGAGGATTTTAATAAGTATGCACAAATACTTATTACGGATATAGAAATGCCTCAAATGGATGGACTTACACTTACAAGAAAAATTAAAGAAGATGTGATTTTGAAAAAGTTACCTGTTGTGATATTTTCATCACTAATTA
>Ga0302162_10000097_pt1 | contig 26631 bp, 26 predicted proteins | sample I_Fen_E2_2_FD_193501 | JGI IMG/M metagenome (GOLD analysis project Ga0302162, IMG submission 193501) | Peat permafrost microbial communities from Stordalen Mire near Abisko, Sweden - I_Fen_E2_2 | ecosystem: Environmental > Terrestrial > Soil > Wetlands > Permafrost | place: Sweden: Abisko...
TTATGCCACCATGGGTGAATTTATTGCCTGGATTATTGGTTGGGATTTGATTTTGGAATATCTTTTTGGATCGGCAACGGTAGCTGTTGGATGGGCCGGTTATGTAACCAGCTTTTTAGCCGATTTCGGAATTGTGATGCCTCCTGCTATGTGCCAGAGTCCTTTTCTGTTTGATCATACGGGTTGGCATATATCAGGTTCTTTTATCAATTTCCCGGCTGTTTTCATTGTAGCTCTAATGACAACTCTATTGGTTATTGGTATTAAAGAATCAGCTAAATTCAACAATATTATAGTGTTGGTTAAAGTTGTTGTTATTTTGCTGTTTATTGGTTTTGGTATTTCACATATACATATTGCCAACTGGACACCTTTTGTTCCTGCTAATACAGGTACTTTTGGACAGTTTGGCTGGTCGGGAGTGCTAACCGGCGCAGCAGTTGTTTTCTTTGCTTATGTGGGCTTCGATGCTGTCTCAACCACTTCGCAGGAAGCCATTAACCCGAAACGAGATGTGCCGCGGGGAATTCTCTTTTCATTACTTATTTGTACGGTTCTGTATATTGCAGTTAGTTTAGTGTTGACCGGAATTTTGAATTACAAATATCTGAATGTAGAAGCACCTATTGCATTGGCTATAAATAGTGCCGGTCCAAGCCTAACGTGGTTACGCCCTATAATTAAAATTGGCGCTATTGCCGGTTTAAGTTCAGTTGTGTTGGTACTATTGCTGGGTCAGTCGCGCGTATTTTTTACTATGGCAAGTGATGGATTATTATGGAAGAGCTTTGCAAAAACTCATTCAAAATTTAAAACACCGCATATTACTACTATTGTTACAGGTAGTTTTGCAGCTTTGTTTGCCGGTCTTTTCCCCATTGGTTTATTAGGCGAAATGGTTTCTATTGGAACTTTGCTTGCATTTGTAATTGTGTCTATAGGAGTTATTCTTTTGCGCAAGTCAGAACCGGATGCCGTGAGAGGTTTCAGAACTCCGTGGGTTCCATTCGTACCTATTTTAGGTGCATTTGTTTGTCTGGCTCAAATGGTATCTTTGCCTGGTGATACATGGATTCGTCTTATTGTATGGATGTTGATTGGCTTTGTGATTTATTTCACATACGGTCGAAAACACAGCCATGCACGTAAAAATCGTTATAAAGAATAACTGAAACGAGGGAGTGATATTATAAAGAAACGGCTGAATCAAATGATTCAGCCGTTTTTCTTGTGTTGATTATTTAGGATTAATAGTCCGGATTATCCGACAACTATTCTATATCCTTTTCCATGTATATTTACAATAACGATGCTTGGATCTTTACTTAGCAATTTACGAATTTTGCAGATATAAACATCCATGCTTCTTGAATTGTAATAATTGTCATCTTTCCAAATTGTAGTCAACATATACTTACGATCCAGCATTGAATTTGCATTAGCAGCAAACAAAACAAACAGGTAAGTTTCTTTACGAGTAAGCTTAACCGGTTCGGCACCGCTAAAAGACAATTCGCGATTCGCTACATCAAATGTATACGCTCCAAGTTTGTAAGATGGCACAACCATGAGTGCTCTTAGATTTTCATCCAATTCATTTAATAAAATTCTTTCGTTTTCAATTTTCATTTTCGTAATTTTTTTGAGTTAATATAGTGATAGTGAACATCCTTTTTTTAATAGAAAGCAGTATTAATCTATCTCTTTCTATGTTATTCTTGTCGATTTATATCGATTAATTGTAATTCGCTTCGTGCTTTTAAAATTCGAAGGCAAATATAATTATTTTTATTTAATATTCAACACTTATTGATTAACAAAGTCGCTTATTTTTTTTATCTATAAAGAATAAATTTGAATCAGTTCGTTTGGTGTTGTTTAATTTGCATTGCAAACCTACAAAATCTATGTAATACTTGCAAGTTTTTAGATAATTATTTTTAATCATAACTAAAAATAATCCGTTTATACCCTTTATAAGTGCCTAAAACGGGTCAAATAAAACAAAATTAGTGTGTTTTTTCTCCATTTTTAGCAGAATTGTTTTGCTTTAATCTTTTTCATAGCTTTGCACAAGTTAAACAATAACTGTACACACATAAAATTTAATGAGGCGTAAATAGTAGAAAAAGCACAGAAAATTATTTTATAAATTGGGTTTTCTTCTTTGTTCCGGATATAAAACCGGTTATTTTTGCTTTTTGTATGATTGTTCTGTTGACTAATTATATAATTGAGACATTTACTTCGTATCCGGATCGGTGATTATTTTGGTATTACAATTCGAATAATTTCTGTGCAAATACTTAAACAATATTTTGCTTACACTGTTACCAAGATAAGAGGTGCATATTGGATACCAGTCTTATATTAAATTTCATGACAATATAAAAAAAACAATACATGTTTAAGATTTTCAAAAACATTGATCGCAAAAATTATCGCCCTATTTTAGGTGGTTTGGATATTTTCAAGTTTATTGGTCCCGGTTTGTTAGTTACTGTTGGTTTTATAGATCCGGGTAACTGGGCTTCAAATTTGGCAGCAGGTGCCGAATATGGCTATGCTTTGCTGTGGATGGTTACTTTATCTACTATTATGCTGATTATGCTGCAACACAATGTAGCACACCTTGGAATTGCCACGGGATTGTGCTTGTCCGAAGCTACAGCTATTTATTTGAAGCCATCGTACTCCAAACTTTTATTATCGTCGGCCATGCTGGCATCCATTTCTACTTCTCTGGCCGAAATTCTGGGTGGTGCCATCGCTTTGCACATGTTATTCAGTATTCCTATTCGAGCCGGAGCATTAATGGTCACTATTTTTGTGATGATTATGCTGTACACAAATTCGTACCGGATTATTGAAAAATGGATTATTGCTTTTGTGTCGGTCATCGGGCTCTCGTTTTTGTACGAACTCTCGTTAGTAAATATTGATTGGAATGGTGCTATGACAGGTTGGGTTACTCCGTCATTTCCTAAAGGTTCTATGCTTATAATCATGAGTGTGCTGGGAGCAGTAGTTATGCCTCACAATTTGTTTCTACATTCCGAAATTATCCAAAGTAGGCAATGGAACCTGCAAGACGAAAAAATAATAAAAAAACAGTTGCGTTATGAGTTTCTGGATACATTGGTTTCAATGCTTATTGGCTGGGGGATAAACAGTGCTATGATTTTATTGGCTGCAGCCACATTTTTCCGAACAAAAACACCCGTAGGAGAACTTGAACAGGCTAATCATTTGCTGGCTCCGTTGCTTGGTGCTAATTCGTCTGTTGTTTTTGCTGTGGCACTTCTTTTCTCCGGAATTGCTTCAACCATAACGTCGGGTATGGCTGCCGGAACTATTTTTGCAGGAATGTACAAAGAGCCTTATGATATTAAAGATAATCACTCCAGGGTTGGGGTAGCTATTTCGTTAGTAATTGCTTTTGGTATTATTCTTCTGATCACAAATCCATTTCAGGGATTGATAATCTCTCAAATGATATTAAGTATTCAACTTCCATTTACTATTTTCTTACAAGTATATCTTACTTCTTCAGAAAAAGTGATGGGTAAATATAAGAATACAGTGTTTTCTAAGGTGACTCTTTATCTGCTGGGAGTTATTGTTACGGTTTTGAACATAGCTTTGTTTGTAAGTCTATTCTAACGAGCTAAATTTAAATCATAATAATATTTAACGATCTTCTCTGAAAGTAAAATTCAGATAAACAATCTTGTAACTCGTAACTATTTGCTTGTAACTACTTTTAAAGATAAAATATATGCATACTATAAGTAAAGAATTTCACTTCTCGGCCAGCCATCAACTAAATGGGCTGAAAACCGGACACCCTTGCGGGCGATTGCATGGGCATAATTATACGGTAAGAATATTTTTACGAGGCGAATTAGATAAAGATGGTTTTGTTCAGGATTACAATGATCTAAAGCCAATTTCGGAGTGGATTGACAATACACTTGATCATAAGCATCTAAATGACGTCTTCGATTTTCAGACCTCAGTAGAAAATATGAGTAAATATGTTTATGATTATTTCAAACCACAGTTTCCTCTGTTATATGCAGTGGAAATGAGTGAAACACCTAAAACGCTTTGTCGCTATGAAGAATAATCCTTCGGATATAATGCTCAATATAGTTGAGATATTTCAATCCATTCAGGGCGAAGGTGCCAATGTTGGTCGATCGGCTGTTTTTGTTCGCTTATCCAATTGCAATATGAATTGCTGGTACTGTGATACTGATTGGAACAAGGGTGAAACGATGAGCGTTGCCCAAATACGCGATGAGGTCAGAAAGCATTCAAAGCCGGAAGATTATCCGAACAATTTGCTTATATGGACTGGTGGTGAACCAACACTGCAGCTTACGGATGAAGTATTAGAACATTTTTCCGATTACTATAACTGTATTGAAACAAACGGAACGAACCCTGTTCCATCCCGCATTCAATATATATCATGCAGCCCTAAAGTCGGGCCTGAGGTATTACGAAAGAACTTTACGCGTGTTAATGAGTTCCGGTATCCGATAAGTGCAGGCAATAAGTTGCCGGATATTTCGGAATTGCCCAAAGCCGAATATTATCTTGTGAGTCCGGTGTTTTTGGGGGAGGAAAAAACCCGATTTCAGCGAGTAGAAGAAAATATCGAATATGCCATAAAGTTTGTAAGTGAGAATCCCAGATGGCGATTGTCATTACAACTTCATAAATTATTGAATATTCCCTGATATATTCGTTATTTTTTCCAGCGTTTTAATTCGGAGTAAAGGCGTTGAACAGGCAATCCCATGACATTAAAATATGATCCTTCAATGTGTTCTACGCCTATATATCCTATCCATTCCTGAACGCCATAAGCTCCGGCTTTATCGTAAGGTTCGAAATTGTTTAAATAATATTCAATCTCGACCGGCAAAAGTCTGGCAAAACGAACTTCGGAAATTACATGAAAAGTTTTTCTCCGGTTCAACGAACTGATACAAACTCCCGTAATAACCTGATGAGTTTTACCCGATAACGATTTAAGCATTCTTGTTGCATCAGCTTTATCTTTCGGTTTTCCAAAAACTCTCCCTTCGTGCCATACTATTGTATCAGCAGTAATTAGTAATGTGTTATCATCCATCAATTCCTTGTATGCATCCGCTTTTTTCTCCGCCAGATACATGGGAATGTCAACTCCAACAAGTTGCGATGGATAGGTCTCTTCAACATCAATAATCTTTATCTCGAAAGGTATATTTAACCCACTTAGAAGCGCTTCGCGGCGAGGAGACTGAGATCCGAGAATTATATTGTAGCAATTTAGATGGGAAAGCATTTGCGTAAATAAAAAAAGGTGAATAATCAATTATCAAATAAACAGTTTTGATTGGAAACAGTTCGATTATTTAATGGATTTATTTATTGAACAATAAATAAATTAAACAAACTAATGCCATGTGCTTTTGCCTGTAAATAGTAGAAAGCAAAGCTATATAGTACTCCCGACAACATAATAAACTTGGATAAAGTAGAAGCCTGATGAAATTCGGTTGGCGTTTTAGCCATATAGATTAAATAGGCCAAAGCGGCAAATGGTAAAACTAATCCGAAAATAATATATCGTATTGTAAATGTCCCGGCAAATGGAATGAAAACGTAATTTGTCACCAAAAGACATAAAACCGTAATTGCTATTAGTCCGTAAATAAATAGCTTTGCATTTTTAATTCCCCATTTTATAGGCATTGTCCGGCACTCCATTTCCCGATCGCCTTTTTCATCTTCAATATCCTTGATTATTTCACGAATCCAGGTACAAAGAAAAGAAAAAATGGAAAATCCACCAATCCAGGCGTAAAATTGTTTAGGAATAGGTGTTTCGAATATTAATGTTCCAAATTCTTTTTGAAGAAATGCAAGTTGAGTTATTCCTACTATCAGTACAGTAATGGCAGCCATAAAAGCTACGACTAAGTTTCCAATAATAAATTGACGCTTATAACTGGCCGAATAAAACCAGAGTAATCCGGGGATAACTATAAAGATAAATGCAAGAGTAAAACTCCGGGCGAAAAATGCAAGTGCAAATCCGCAGATTATTCCAGCTACAGTTAGCACCTGATGCAAAAACATGGCTTGATGACGGGACACTTCATTACCCACTATCTGGTGGCTCGACTTGTTTATAGCATCAATTTTTACATCAAAATAATCGTTTAAAACGTAACCTCCTGCAGCAATTAGAACGGTAGCAATTATCAATAAACTCAACATGCCCATTTCCATTGATGCATCAAAACCATAAATCTGCAGGATAGGCACCAATACAACCTGCCGCATCAGATATTGAACTAATGCTATGAACAGCAGATTTTGAATTCGAATAAGTTTGAAGTAGTTTATCATGAGTGAGTGATGAGTATTATTAGACACTTATTGATTCTTGTGCCGGAGATGAATAGATTTTGACAGTAAATCATATACTTTTTTGATATCCGAATTTTTCTTCAACATGTGAAGATGCCTGTCAATGGTTGTTTCATCGAACCTCACGGCCGGCCCAGTTTGCGCATCGTATGGGCTCAGCGTTTTTATTTTGTCAGCTGTTTCAGCAATAAGTGGTTCTATTATTTCAAATTTGATATCAGAATCTTCTAAAATTTGAGCCGCAATATCGTACATGTAATTTGTGAAATTGCAGGCAAATACAGCAGCCAGGTGTAGTTGCTTTCTTTGTTCTGAATTTATGATGTATATTTTATCTGTCAATAATTTAGCCAGATTTACTAAAGCAATTTGTGTCTCTGCGTTACTGGCTTCAAGACAAACCGGAACATTGCTGAAATCAATTTCTTTTTTGATAGAAAAAGTCTGAAGTGGGTAAAAGACTCCAAACTGGGCTGTAAATCCTTCGAAATCATTCATGGGGACGCTTCCTGCCGTATGAACATGAATTCCCTGGGGTATTATACTCATCTTTCTCAGAATCGTTTTGAGTGCCGAGTCCTTTAGAGCGTAAATATAGATATCGGCATCCATGTATAAATCTGAAATGTCATCTATAAAAATTGTTTCTAGCTTTTTGGCCAGATTTTCGGCATTGGCAGGATTTCGACTAAATACCTGTTTAATAATGACACCTTTGGATTTGAATGCCAATCCTAAATGAGTGGCGACACTTCCCGAACCTATTAATACAATTTCCATGAGATTTCCCGATTAATTGTTGATTCAACGAATTAGCTGATGAATATTATAGTAGAGCTATTATTTCTTTTTTCCAAAGACCAAAATTGCCCCGGCAAGAATCAGCAGAACAGGCCAGATAAAATCAGAAATATGTCTTGTTAGTTGAATAATATCCGATAAACGGAAAAGCAAACCGACAACTATCAACACAATACCAATATTCTTATTACTATGGCAAAGTAGAAAAATTACTCCCATAATCAGAGGATAATTTTTAAAATCAAATATATAAGGTTCAAATTCGGCAGGTAGAATATGAACTTGCTTCAATAAAAATAAACATCCAAAAACGAGTAGGGTCACTCCCCAGGCTAAGCGATTATCCTTTTTTGCTGACATAAAAGCGGGTTTATATATTATAAAAACTTTTCGGAATGGATCTTTTCAATAGCTAATTTACTTTCATCGTATGGTTTCCTTTCTTCATTCGGATAGCCAATGGAGATAATATTCAACACGGCAAAATGTTCCGGTATATTTAATAAATTCCGAATGTACGACTCAGTTGTTGTTTGGTCGTCCTTGTGCCGATTGTAAACCTGTATCCAGCAACTTCCCAGTCCCAAATCCTGTACTTGTAATTGCATGATAATAGATGCTATAGATACATCTTCAATCCAAACATCGCTTTTGGTCGTATCGGCAATAACAACTATTCCCAATGGAGATTCTGCCAAAAATTGTGAACCGTGTGGGCGACAATCTGCTAATTTTTGAAGTGTCGCTTTGTCTTGAACAACAACAAACTCCCATGAATTACTTCGTTTAGATGCAGGTGACATCAAAGCAGCTTTTGTAATCAGGTCAATTTTTTCTTGTTCAACAACTTTGGGTAAATACTTGCGTATGCTGCGTCGGGTTTTTAAAAGCTCAAAAAAAGAATTCATTATAAAATTACTGTTTTATTGATGGGTATTATTGTTTAGCATTTTTCTCTACAAGATAGGCAATAATGCTATTAGGTTTTAATAATTTTTTTAATCGGTTAAACGGCAAACTAACTTCAGTTTGTCCCATATAGTAAGGAGCTATTTCATAAGGATTAAAGACATAATTTATACCTTCATCGGTAATATAAAAATTACCGTTGCCCTTTATTGAATCGGTCCAATAGTCAGTGTCTTCCAAATCAATAATAGGTTCGGAGTTTTTTTGATCCTTATATTCTTTACTTTCTTCAACAATTCTTTTTTTGATCAATTCTGCAAGTTCAAACTCATAATTGGCTTTAAATAAATCTTTTTCTTTTATTAAATCACCAGTTTTTAAATCGAAATTGAAATAATTCCGGGTTTCAAGTCCATGAGCTCCCCCCATGTTTACATACCTCTCAATTCCGTATACGTATATTTTCTTGTCACTTAATAAACTGAATCCTGATAATGTATGTTCGTTGTCAAAAGAATACCGATTCGTTTTATCCAGTGCATTCAACAATGGTTCGTTGTTTTCTTTGTATTCACCAACAAGTTCGGAAGTAAATAACTGAACAATTGAATCATTGGCATGCTTAATATAATCATCACCAAATAAATTTGAAATGACAGTGGAACGGATGGCCTTCAAAACGTCTTTATTTGCAAAAGCAACCGGAATTTCCACTTCAATATCTACACTTAATGCTCCTTTGGTTGTATCCTTCGATAGATAATATTTTTTTACTGAGTCTTTTTCCTCTGTTTTAACTTTCTGTTGTATGCAGGAAAAAAACATTGGAATAATTAATAAGCTAAACAATAGAATAATAGATTGCCTTTTCATGATCGGATACATTAATTAGTTTACGGAACAAATTTACAATATAAAAACAGATTACATCAAAAAAATAGCAAAAAGTTTTCGTTGCACTTTCAAAACATTCTTACCTGAATACTCAACATATATGCCACCAATGTTGTTTTCAAAGCTGTATACAATCTGCTTTCAGCAAAGAAGAATGCAAGCGAAATGAGCTGTTGATTAAGTCAAGCAGGACATGTAACTTGCAAAGTCAGCTCTGTAGTTTGTTGAGCAGGCAATGTAACATAAAAAGTCAGCTTTGTAATATGTTGAGTGAACAATGTAACTTGCAGAGTTGATTATGTAATCTGTCGAACGGGTAATGTAACTTTTAAAGTTGATTATGTAATCTGTCGAACGAGTAATGTAACTTGTAAAGTTGACTATGTAATCTGTCGAGCATGCATTGTAACTTGCAAAATCCTCTATGTAATATGTTGAGTTGGTATTGTAACTTGTAAAATCGACTATGTGATCTGTTGAGTGGACATTGTCCAAAAAACTGTGTGACTAATTATAAAACACAAAAAAATAATGAAAATATTACTTTCTATCGGTTTGTTTCTTTTGGCCGGACTTTGCGAAATCGGAGGAGGCTATCTCGTTTGGCTTTGCCTTCGCGAAAATAAATCCTGGTGGGTTGGTTTGCTGGGTGGTATTATTCTTGTAGCCTATGGTATTGTTGCTACTTTACAGACCGCAAACTTTGGCAGGGTTTATGCAGCTTATGGAGGAATCTTTATTGCGATGGCTATCATCTGGGGATGGAAAGTGGATGGAGTTATTCCTGATAGATACGACATAATTGGTGGACTCATTGCTTTGTTAGGCATGGGCATTATTATGTTTGCTCCCCGAAACTGATTCGTACATTTTTTTTACTCAATGAACCTGATGAATAATTAAAAAAAATAAATTAAATTCTCATTCTTTGAAAATTCAGGGAAGCTTTCTATCTTTGTGATATAAATACAATTTACAAACAAACTATTTTTAGTACTAATAACAAATAAAACCAAGTTTAAAATGAAAAAGAACATTGCTATCTTATCAATTATCGCAATTTTTGCGGCAACAACTTCGATGTCAGCTCAAACTGCTCCAGCTGCAAAAAAAGAAAAAGCTAAAACAGAAACAAAAGCTTGTTGCAAAGACAAAAAAGCTGATGGAAAAGCCTGCTGCAAAGATAAAAAAGCCGATGCTAAAGACAAAAAGGCTGCAGTTGCAAAAAAATAATTTTTAAATCAGAATTCTAAAAAGTCCCGATCATCTTTTTGATCGGGGCTTTTTTTGTGCTTTCATTTTTTTGATCTATCTTTGTTTTTATAAAAAAAAAGACAGTTACTACGCTATGTTTCAAACTAAAATTGAAATACCACCAACCGATCTGAATATAACTTATAATGATTTTATCATGACTTTCGGTTCCTGTTTTGCCGAGAATATTGGTAAAAAAATGCAGGAAGTATATTTCGGAGTGGATATAAATCCGTTTGGAGTTTTGTATAATCCGGTTTCAATTTACAATAGTATTCAACAGCTTATAGACGGCAAAGAATTTACCGAAAATAGTTTGTTTGAGAATAGGGGACTATGGCAAAGTTTTTCGCATAGCAGTTTGTTTTCAGACAGCGATGCCCTACAATGTCTGGACAAAATAAACACCCGGTTTCACAAAGCCTGTAGTTTTTTGCAAAAAGCAGATTATTTACTCATTACTTTCGGAACAGCCTGGGTTTTTGAAGAACAACAGGGTGGAAGTGTGGTATCAAACTGTCATAAACTACCGGCTAATCGGTTTGTTCGCCGGAGGTTGACTGTAGAAGAAATCGTAGTTGACTATTCCATGCTGATCACTAAACTCAGCGAACTATTTCCTAACATTCAACTTATTTTCAGTGTCAGTCCCATTCGTCACTGGAAAGATGGCGCACATGGAAATAATGTAAGCAAAAGCACTTTACTACTGGCTGTGGATGCATTACAGCAGCAATTTGAGCAAGTTCACTATTTCCCTGCTTACGAAATACAAATGGACGAATTGCGCGATTATCGTTTTTATGCTTCGGATATGTTGCACCCATCTGATGTGGCTGTGGATTATATCTGGCAACGCTTTTCCGAAACTTATTTTTCCAATAAAACTATCGACCTAAAAAAACAGTTGGAGCAATTGGCAGCCGATTTAGCTCATCGTCCTATTCATCCTCATTCATCCGAATTCGAAAAATTTCAGGAAAACCTCAAAAAAAGGAAAGCTGAAATTCTGACTAGCTATCCATTTCTGACCGAAAGACTTCAATAACGCAATTATATGTAAAAGGAAAGAGCCTCTTCTGTTGAAAGAAAGAGGCTCTTTTACGATTTATCGGTAGACTATCAAACTATTATAAATCGGTTATTAATTTAAATTTAGGAACTAATATTTTCATGAAGACCCATGCTATTAAATATGCAAATCCACAAAGAGCAAACATAATAGCATAAGCAGTTTGTACTTCACCTTGAACAACAGCTTGGGCTGCATCTCCAACCAAATTTTGAGCGGCAGCAGCAGCTTCACCAACTCCCTTAAAATGATCAGTTAGATGACCGGCAAATTGCTGAACCAAAACACCGCCAATACCTCCGGCTAATCCACCGATTCCAGTTACAGAACCTACTGATTTTTTAGGAAACATATCCGATACGGTTGTGAATAGATTGGCAGACCATGCCTGATGTGCTGCAGCTCCAATACAAATTACTATTAAAGCCAATATATAGGCATTTTCTCCAAAGTGTTGAACATTTCCTAAATAAGGAGTAAGCATCAATAATACAGGTAAAATAGCAATGATTAGCATAGCAGTCATACGAGCTTTATAAGCTTCCATGCCTTTATTCATAAAAAACATAGGGAAACCACCACCCGATACACTACCAACAATAGCTACTCCGTACACAATAAATAATGGAATCATGATGGCATGTCCCTCCATATTGAACTGTTGTTTCATGAAATCCGGTAGCCAGAATAATAAGAACCACCAAATACCATCGGTCATAAATTTGCCAATAACAAATGCCCATGTCTGTTTATACGAAAATAGTCGGTACCATGGAACTTTAGTGGCAACTTCTTCATCCGAAGCCGGAAACGTAGCAACATCATCACTGTTTATATAATCATATTCAGCTTTCGAAAGTCGTTTTTGTTTTGCAGGTGATTCATATAACCAAAACCAGAAAATCAACCAAATAAAGCCTATTGCACCTGTAAGAAGAAATGCCATCTGCCATCCTTGTATTGCTCCACCAAACCAAACGCTGTAAGCAATGGCCGGAACAGCAAGCGAAGCAATCATAGCTCCGACATTTGCTCCTGAATTAAAAATACCTGTAGCTAAAGCACGTTCTTTTTTAGGAAACCAATTTGCCACCGTTTTGATAGATGCAGGAAAGTTTCCCGCTTCACCAATTCCAAATAATGAACGAACAGCAGCATGAACCATCGCCATACTACCCGCAAATGCATTCAAAATACCGAATACCGACCAAATAATTAAAGACAATGCTAAGCCTAATTTTGTACCTATTTTGTCTATAACAAAGCCTGCAAAAAAAGTCATTATCGCGTAAAAACCGGTAAAGAGCGAAGTAACCAATGCAAAGTCGGTATTTGTCCAACCCAAACCACCTTCGGCCAATGATCTTGAAAATAATGGCTTCAGATAACCAATTACCTGACGATCCATGTAGTTAATTGTAGTAGCGAAAAAAAGTAATCCTACTATCGTCCAGCGATAACTTCCAATTTTTTCAACTGTTGACTTGTCCATGAAAAATATTTTAAGGATAATGAATTAAAACTTATTTACGTACTTTCTTAATGATAGCCAATGCATCACTACACAGTTTGGTAATTCCTGCCCAGTCGGCAGATTTAATCATATCAGCAGGGAAAAGATTTGAACCCATACCAACACAAGTTGCACCTGCATCAAACCATCCTTTTAAGTTAGCCTCTTCTGGTTTTACACCACCGGTAACCATAATGTTAGACCAGGGCATAGGAGCTTTTAGTCCTTTTATAAAGCCTGTTCCCAATACATCGCCGGGGAATGCTTTACAAAGATCACATCCCATTTCCTGAGCAAAACCAACTTCGGATACAGATCCACAACCCGGAGTATAAGGAATCAAACGACGGTTAGCTACTTTAGCTATTTCCGGATTAAAAAGTGGACCTACAATAAAGTTAGCGCCCATTTGTATATAAAGCGTTGCAGTTGGAGCATCAACGATGGAACCAACGCCCATTATCATTTCCGGACATTCTTTGGCTGCAAATTTCACTAGATCACGAAAAACTTCATGAGCAAAATCACCACGATTCGTAAATTCGAATGCACGAACACCACCAGCATAACATGCTTTTACTACACTTTTAGCTACTTCGATATCGCTGTGATAAAATACCGGAATCATACCGGTTTCTTTCATAACTGTGAGAACTTGAATTTTGTTGAATTTCATATTATCAGGCCAGCCCCGACCCCTCTAAAAAAAGGGGCGAATGAGGTTGACAATTTAAATTGGTATAAATATATATTTTTAGGAAATAATTCCTTTTAAAGGAAATTTTAAGCGAGTTTATCTTGAAACACGACCAGATCCGTCTCCACCCATTAAAGCTTCAACTTCGGCCACTGTAACTAAATTATAGTCACCATAGATTGTATGTTTCAGACATGAAGCAGCTACAGCAAACTCCAATGCTTTTTGATCACTGTCTGTGTAGGTCAGTAACCCATAAATTAAACCACCCATGAATGAATCACCACCACCAACACGATCAACAATGTGAGTTATATCATAGCATTTTGATGTATATAATGTATTATTGCTGTAAAGTACTCCTCTCCATGTATTGTGATTCGCGTTAATAGAACCACGAAGAGTGATTATTACTTTTTTAGCACGTGGAAATTTTTTCATCATTTGCGTACAAACTGATTCAAATTCGGCTGCATTCACTTCACCGCCTGTATGAGCTACATTAAAGCCTTCCGGTTTAATTCCGAATACTTTTTCGGCATCTTCTTCATTTCCTAAAATAATATCGCATCCTGCTGTTAATGCAGGCATAACTTCTGAAGCTGTTTTGCCATATTTCCATAAGTTCTTACGATAGTTTAAATCGGTTGAAACTGTGACTCCCATTTCATTTGCAATCTGGATGGCTTCTAGACAAGCATCGGCAGCACCTTGCGATAGGGCAGGGGTAATACCGGTCCAATGAAACCAATCGGCATCCTTAAATACTTCGCGCCAGTTTACCATGCCTGGTTTAATGTCAGCAATTGAAGAATTTGCACGATCATAAACTACTTTACTTGCACGGGCTACTGCTCCTGTTTCAAGAAAGTAAATTCCTACACGATCACCGCCTCGTAAGATTTCATTAGTGCCTACACCATATTTGCGTAAATTCATAATACATGAATCAGCGATATCATTTTTTGGCAAGCGTGTTACAAACTCGGTATTCATTCCATAATTAGCCAGTGACACCGCTACATTTGCTTCTCCACCACCATAGGTTGCTGTGAATTGTGTTGCCTGACTAAAACGTTCGAAGCCCGGAGTGGCTAAACGAAGCATAATTTCTCCAAAAGTTACAATTTTTTTACTCATTTCTCTGTCTGATTGTTTATACTGATATATTTAAAATTGGTCGACCAAAAGTACTGCTTTATTTTTAAATGAAAAACAAAAGTAGACACTTTTCATGCCCTTCTTGTGCAAAAAATGACATCTTTGGTGAACTATTTGATTGCTGTTTAAAAATTAAAAAAAGATTTTGCGTTGTTATAACTAATGTCTTCAACCATTTTTCCGATGAAGTCTAATTCCTGATGTGGAAGTAAACCATTTTCAACATCATTACCAATTAAATTACAAAGTGTACGACGGAAATATTCATGACGGGGATAAGACAGGAAGCTACGCGAATCGGTCAACATCCCAACAAAACGGCTTAATAAACCGAGTACGGATAGTGAGTTCATTTGTTTCTCCATTCCATCTTTTTGATCTAAGAACCACCATCCGGAACCAAACTGAATTTTACCGGCAAACGTGCCATCCTGAAAGTTTCCAATCATTGTAGCAATCATCTCATTATCGGCAGGATTCAAGTTATAAATGATTGTTTTTGCTAATTTGTTCTGAATATCCAGTCTGTTTAAGAATTTAGACATGGCTTTAGCTGTATTAAATGTTCCAATAGAATCAAAACCTGTATCAGGTCCTAATTGATTGAATAAACGGGTATTGTTATTTCTGATTGCTCCATAGTGAAACTGTTGTGTCCAACCTTTTTCCCAATCCATTTCAGCAAAAATAACCATCATAGCCGATTTAAATTTCAGAACTTCTTCATGAGTCAGCTCTTTTCCACCATATACTTTGTTGAATATAGCTTTAATCTCAGCCTCTGTGTAATCTTCGGCATAAAACTCTTCGATCCCGTGATCTGAAAGCTTACAGCCTTGTTCTGCAAAGAAATCCTGACGTTTACGTAATGCCACAATCATATCGTCGAAAGCAGAAATGCTTACTCCTGAAACTTTCGAAAGTTGTTCTACATAAGCTTTGAAATTTGCAGAGTCTTCTACAGCCATTGCTTTATCCGGACGCCATGTAGGTAGCATCTTAACTCCAAAATTATCTTTTCTGGTTTTAATATGATGTTCGAGTGTATCGATTGGATCATCAGTAGTGCAAACAGTCTCTACTTTGTATTTAAGCATCAGGTTTCGCGCTGAATATTCAGGAGTTTGAAGTTTTGCAGTACATTCATCATAAATCTCACGTGCTGTTTTAGACGAAAGCAGTTTTTCTACACCGAAGCCAGTTTTCAATTCCAAGTGCGTCCAGTGATATAATGGATTACGCATTGTATAAGGTACTGTTTCGGCCCATTTTTCAAATTTCTCCCAGTCTGTCGTGTCTTTACCGGTACAATATTTTTCAGCTATTCCATTTGTACGCATTGCACGCCATTTGTAATGGTCACCGCCAAGCCAAATTTCGGTCAACGTTTTAAATTGATGATCATTAGCTACCATTGATGGGATCAGGTGACAATGGTAATCAATGATTGGTTGATTTGCAGCATGTTCATGATATAGCCTTTGAGCTGTTTCGGTTTGTAAGAGAAAATTCTCATCTAAAAAGTTTTTCATGTTTATTCTGTTTTTATTTTTATATGTTGTTGTTTTAATAATATTCAACTTTAATTCAATAAGATTTAATGCTCTACGGATGTTTAGTTTCATCGTTTAAATCCTATTCTAGTATTAAATTCCAAAGCAGTAAAGGCTTTTTTTATAGCTGCAACACTTCAAATAAACTCAATGATAAATATTAAGTTGCTTATTATTAATGCTATTTTGAATTGAGTTTATAAAAAACATTTCCGTGTTCGCCCACGAAGATACAAATAATTTTATATCTATGAAATATGTTCTTCGCAAAGTTCAGACTGTTTTTGTGTGCGGACACGGATAAAAAACAATATTTAGCCTATTAATAGCTATATATTTTCAAAAGGAGAAATGAGTAAGATAGGGAGGAGAGATAATAAGATGATATAATATAAAATAGAGGCACAGATACTTATTGTGCCTCTATATTTTTGGTTGCCTTACAGTAAAATAGTTCGAATATTATTAATTTACTTAGATGGAGCAATTAATTTATAACCTTTACCATGTATATTAATAATTATCAGATTAGAATCGGCTTTTAGTAATTTGCGCAATTTGCAAAGATATACGTCCATGCTTCTTCCATTGAAGTAGTTGTTTTCGTCCCAAACGGTTTCCAGCAAATACTTACGTTCCAGCATAGCGTTAGGGTTTGCAGCTAATAATACGAGCAAATGCAACTCTTTATTTGTTAATTTAGTAGATTCACTTCCAATAATAAGTTGCTTTTTAGGAACATCGATTGTATAAGCTCCAATTTTATAAGACGGTACTTTCAACAATTTTTCAAGAACTTCATTTGTTCCTCTAAATAAGTTTTTTTCTTTTTCCATTTTGCTTCATTTTTAATTGTTAGTATGTAATATAGTGAACAGAAGAATATGTATTAATAATAGAATGCAGAAAAGTATTTAACTTGAACTTTTGTTTTAACTTTAACAAGATAGATAATTAAATTGTTCAACCCAGTTCACAAATTTATTCAAATTCTTTCAAATAAAAATATGTATATTTTTATTTTTCGCATTAAATGTTTATATATTAGTAGCATACAGTAGAATGTATTCTGCCGTGTTTTTACAATATTAGTTATATGTATTTATCTGAAAGAAAAACTTACACTAGATCTAATACTTTAGAAATGGAAATATTAAATTTAATCTAATTCATATGTAAAACAACGTATTCCTTCTCAAATAGCTATGATAAAATTAATAGAAATGATTGTCCGGCTAAGAACTTTTGTGGAAAATAAATTATTACTTTGCTTCAATCTCGACTGATTTTTATTATTATCTTGTTTGCTAAATACTATCACGAGTATATTAAACACTTAATCAAACTAGAATCTAACTTATCAAATCGTTTTTTTACAGTATTTACACTACATAAGACAAGCATGTTTTTAATTTAATCTTCTGTTTTATAAACGATAACAGGGAACATATAAATAGCTCTCGGTTTTTATCTGCAGCTTCGGGCTAGTGGATAGTTTTATGATTACAATATATATTGTATTTTTGTAAGAAAATTGATTGTGCGCGAACACGGAGTCAGAATTTACTACAGATAGATGGAAGAGTTGAATCATAAAATTCGAATAAAAGATATAGCCAGACTTGCCGGAGTTTCAGAAGGTACAGTAGACAGAGTTATTCATCAACGGAGTGATGTCTCCGCAAAAAGCCGGGAAGCGGTAACAAAAGTATTGGAAGAGATGAATTACACTCCAAATATATTTGCCCGATCGCTTGCTTCAAAAAAACAATATCGATTTGTAAGTTTATTTCCGGCCTATCAGTCGGGCGATTATTGGGAAACAGTAGATAAAGGCCTTAATCTGGCCGCAAAGGATTTTGTTCATCATAATATCCATATTGAAAAACGGTTTTATAATCAGTTTGATGTTCATTCTTTTGTATCTGCATCAAAGGAGATACTAGAAAACAAACCGGATGCTATTTTTTTAGCACCAATTTTCAGAAAAGAGACCATTGCATTTACAAACGAACTTCGTAAAAAACAGATTCCATTCTCATTTATCGATTCAATAGTCGAAGATGTTGATTTTCTGACATATTATGGACAAAACTCTTTTAAAAGCGGCTATATCGCTGCTAAGTTGTTGTTGAGTTCTCTTCCTAAAGGTTCGGAAGTTCTCGTAATCCGAACACATCGCAATGGCTCGGTATCCAATCAGACTATTTCAAGATACAATGGGTTTATGGAGTACATAAAAAACAATGATCTGGAAAAAGAGCTGAAAGTGATTAATATTGAATTCAATAATGAAGATGAAGTAGCCAATGTAAAGCTATTAGAGCAAGCGTTTCAGCAATATGGATCTATCAAAGCTGCCATAACATTCAATTCAAGAGTTTATCGTTTAGCCAGACATTTGGCAAATTTGAACCATTCGGATATCCGGTTAATAGGTTACGACTTACTGGAACAGAATGTCTCGTATTTAAAACAGGATGTAATTTCTTATCTTATCGCTCAACGACCGGATCGACAGGCTTATTTGACGGTTCGGGATATGTGTAGGGAGCTTATATTTAAACAAGGCATCAAAAAGGTCAACTATGTTCCGATTGATATATTGATGAAAGAGAATATTGAAGACTATATTCATTTCAGAGAATAATAACGACTGTGATTCGGTTTCATAGTACATAAACTTTTTAGAAAATAAAAAACCGGAGTCTGGAAAAAAGATTCTTTGTGTGTCTATGGAGCCAGACAAAATCTACTCTGAGAAAATGTTATCAGCAATCTAGAATTATATATCTGTAAAGAGAGCAAACTAAAATTACAAAATTTCGAATATGATAGTATGCATGTTAGACATTTTGTTTCATTTATATATAAACGCAAAATAGAATGAAAAACTTATTTGAGATTAAAAATCGGGTGGTGGTTATCACCGGTGGTACTGGTGTACTAGGTAGTTGCATGGTGGAATACCTGGCCGAGCAAGGTGCAAAGGTGGTCGTGCTGGCAAGAAATAAAGAAAACGGAGACAAACTGGTGACTGGAATTAAGGCCAAAGGTTTTGAAGCTCTTTTTCTTCAATCGGATGTGAATGATAAGGCTATTCTGGAGCAAAATGCTCAGGACATTGTAGCGAAATACGGTCGGATAGACGTGTTGATAAATGCTGCCGGCGGAAATATGTCTGGTGCCACTATCGGACCGGATAAAACCATTTTCGATCTGGATGTAGATGCCTTTAAAACGGTTGTTGATCTGAATCTTTTCGGAACTGTTATTCCTACCATGGTTTTTTCCAAGGTAATGACCGAACAAAAACAAGGAAATATCATCAATATATCATCCGAATCGGCTTTGCGCCCCTTGACTCGTGTGGTTGGATACGGTGCAGCAAAAGCTGCTGTTACCAATTTCACCAAGTACCTGGCAATTGAATTGGCAACCAAATACGGAGAAGGATTGCGCGTGAATGCTATGGCACCCGGTTTCTTTATTTCCGAACAGAACCGGAGTTTATTGACCAATCCCGATGGATCATTGACAGCAAGAGGTAATACTATTATTGCTCATACACCATTCGGACGTTTTGGCGAACCGGAAGAATTGCTTGGAACATTACACTGGTTGGCAAGCGATGCTTCTAAATTTGTTACCGGAACGCTTACAGTTGTGGACGGTGGATTTGATGCATTCTGCATTTAAAACAATAAGCGTTGAAAGATTACTCTTTCAGCTTGATTTTAGTATTACTTTCGTAAAAACAAGACAAGATATAATCATAAAAAAATCCCTCGGCAAACCGGTGTAAAATGCATAATTCTCATTTTTTAGTCTGTTTTCAGGGTCTTAGTAATAATATGTATTTATGTAAACAATCATGGAGATGGTACGGTCCCAATGATCCTGTATCATTATGCGATATTCGTCAGGCTGGTGCAACAGATATTGTTACGGCATTACACCAAATTCCGAACGGAGAAGTATGGTCGGTAGAGGCTATTCAGGAACGGAAAAAGATGGTTGCTGAAGCAGGCTTAATATGGTCGGTAGTGGAAAGTGTTCCGGTACACGAAGACATCAAAAAACGAACCGGGAATTATAAACTGTACATTGAGAACTATAAACAAACAATTCGTAACCTGGCCGAATGTGGTATTTTTGTAGTTACCTACAATTTCATGCCGATTCTCGACTGGACCCGCACCGATCTGGCTTATACAATGCCCGACGGATCAAAAGCCCTGCGTTTTGAAATGGCTGCATTTGTTGCTTTTGACTTATACATTTTAAAACGGCCAAATGCCGAGAAAGAATATACCCCTGAGCAGATAGCCAAAGCCAAAGTGCGTTTTGAAGGAATGACCGAAGCGGACAAAGAAAAACTGACTCGCAACATGATTGCCGGATTGCCGGGTGCTGAAGAAAGTTTTACGCTGGAACAATTTCAACAGGCACTGAATACGTATGCCAACGTGGATGAAGAGCAATTACGGAATAACCTGTTCTATTTCATGAATGAAATAATTGCTGTGGCCGACGAAGTTGGTGTTCAAATGGCTATTCATCCTGATGATCCTCCACGGGCTATTCTGGGATTACCCCGCATTCTGAGTACAGCCGAGGACGTTCGCAAGCTTTTTGCAGCAGTGCCAAGCAAAGCGAATGGTTTGTGTCTGTGCACGGGTTCCTTTGGTGTATCGTCGGCAAACGATCTGACTTCCATGTTACGCGAATTTGGTGAACGTTTGTATTTCGTCCATTTCAGGAGTACCAAACGCAATGCCGAAGGCGATTTTTATGAAGATAATCATCTGGAAGGGGATGTGGATATGTATGAAACCATGAAAGCCTTGCTGGAAGTACAGCAAACTTACAAGCGTAATATCCCTATGCGTCCCGACCACGGACATCAGATGATTGATGATTTGCATAAGAAAAGTAATCCGGGATATTCCTGTATCGGAAGGTTGCGCGGATTAGCTGAATTGCGCGGATTGCAAATGGGAATTTCCAAATCACTGTTTTAATTTAGTATTGGTTGAAAGGCATTTTTGCTTTTCAACCAACATAAATTAAATGGAACTAATACACCTAATGACTCGCTCATAGTTGAAATGAAATTATAATCACCTGATTTTATAATCACCCAATCTGTTTGTGTGTATAATTCTGATTGATAGACAAGCTATTCATAACGGTAAGTTGGCTCAAATATTGAATTGCTCTATAAAAAGGTTGAAATTGATGTTGAACCTACCAAATTAAGAAATACCGGATTTGTGTGCATACTTGTTTTAGAAAATGATACAATTGCAATCTATTGATTTATATAATTAAAGAACAATATGGAAATAAATTGGGGAATTATTGGTTGTGGAAATGTAACCGAACTTAAAAGCGGACCGGCATTCAACAAGGTAGCACATTCAAAACTTGTCGCTGTAATGCGTCGTAATGCAGCTTTAGCTCAGGATTATGCACAGAGACATCAAGTTCCCAAATTTTATTCCGATGCCACTGAGCTAATCAATGATCCGGATATTAATGCCATTTACATAGCTACTCCGCCTGATACGCATGCATCGTATGCCATACAGGCAATGAAAGCCGGAAAACCTGTTTACGTGGAAAAGCCGATGGCCAGGAATTATGCAGAATGCAAGGAAATGATTCGGGTATCGGAAGAAACCGGAATGCCTCTGTTCGTAGCCTATTACCGCCGTACACTTCCCGCTTTTCTGAAAGTAAAAGAGCTGATTGAAAACAATGCAATTGGCAAACCACTTACGATCCATATTAAACTTCATAAAGCTTTTGGCGAACAGGATCAGTTGCCGGACAAGCAACACTGGCACGTAAATCCGGAAGTAGGAGGGGGAGGTCATTTTTACGATCTGGCTTCTCATCAGTTTGATTATCTCGACTTCTTATTCGGACCGGTCACCGAAGTCAGTGGAATAGCTTCCAATATAACCGGATATTACAAAGCAGAAGATACTGTTTCGGCTGTTTTTACGTTTAAATCGGGTGTACAGGGAACAGGCAGTTGGTGTTTTGTGGTGGATAAAGCATCCGAAGAAGACTTTATTGAAATTACAGGCACACATGCCAAAATCACATTCCCTTGTTTCAACCCGGGTGAAATACAACTCACCACACAAAGTGGAACTGAGAGATTTACTTTTCAAAATCCTGAAAATATTTCATTTTTCCTGATAAAACAAGTGGTGGAAAGCTTACAAGGAACCAATAATTGTGTCAGTACGATGTATTCGGCAGCCCGTACTAACGACGTATTGGAAAAAATTACAAAATCATATTACAGTATTTAAAGCACATAGCTAAATAATTATTCGGCTTATAGAACACTATTGCGTTTTAAGTGTTTTAAGAACAAAAAAAGCGAGAGTAATTCTTCTAAAGCTATCCATAAACACAACTTTATTCCATTTTATGGTTCAACTTAAAGGACAATGAAAATTATTATTGACGATAAAATTCCCTATATACGGGGAGCATTCGAGAGTGTGGCTGAAGTTATTTATTTGCCCGGGGCCAAAACAACACCGGAAATAGTAAAAGATGCCGATGCCATTGTAACCCGTACCCGCACCATCTGTAATGAAAAATTGCTTAAAGGTTCTTCCGTAAAGTTTATCGCTACCGCTACCATTGGCTATGATCATATTGATACTGATTATTGCAATAAAGCAGGAATTAAGTGGACTAATGCACCCGGCTGCAATTCTAAATCCGTAGAACAGTATATTGCTTCAGCACTGATGGTTTTAGCTGAAAGGAAAAAACTGCAGTTGAAAGATTTGTGCATCGGTATAGTAGGAGTGGGCAATGTGGGAAGTAAAGTGGCGCGGGTTTGTGAATTGTTGGGTATGAATGTATTGCTGAACGATCCTCCACGACAACGCGCCGAAGGGGGAAATGCATTTGTAAGCTTAGCACAAATAAAACATCAGGCCGACATTATTACTTTGCACGTTCCGCTGAATATAAAAGGAAAAGATGCTACCTATCATCTGGGAAATGAAGTGTTCTTTTCAGATCTCAAACGAAGTCCGATACTACTGAATTCTTGCCGGGGCGAAGTGATTCAAACCAATGCCCTGAAAAAAGCATTACAGGCCGGACAACTCTCCGGTTTTGTCTGCGATTGTTGGGAAAATGAACCCAATATTGACCCGGAGTTATTGGCTATGACCGAACTTGCTACTCCGCATATTGCCGGTTATTCCAAAGATGGAAAAGTAATAGGGACACAGATGAGTGTCCGGGCAGTCAGTCATTTTTTTGGACTCGAACTGAACAAGTGGGCACCTTTTGGGGTTGAATTACCGATAAATCCAAGTTTCAAACTGGATGGAACGGGATTGAGCGAACAGGAAATTATTTCAACTGCAATTCTTCATACCTATGATATTCGGAATGATGATGTAGCCTTCAGAAAAAATCCGGGTATGTTTGAGCAACTTCGTGGTGATTATCCCGTTCGTCGTGAATATAGAGCCTTTGCCATAAGAACTGAACACGTAGAGAAAGCAACCCTGGATAAATTGAAAGAATTAGGCTTTGAAATTTAAAATTATACAACATAGAAAACATTCTATGTACTAAAAATAAACAACGAAATATTTAAATACAATTTTATGAAACAAAAGGCAGATATTGGACTTATCGGGTTGGCCGTTATGGGTGAAAACCTTGCTTTAAATATGGAAAGTAAAGGTTTCACGGTGGCTGTTTACAACAGAACGGTTCCCGGAATAGAAGAAGGAGTTGTCGACAGGTTTATCAATTCGCGTGGTGCCGGAAAAAATTTCATAGGCTCTGATGATATGGCTAAATTTGTAAAATCTATAGCCGCTCCCCGTAAAGTATTTATGATGGTAAAAGCAGGGAAACCTGTTGATGAACTGATAGAACAACTTATTCCATTACTTGAACCGGGCGATATTATTATCGACGGTGGAAATTCGCATTACCCCGACACTACCCGCAGAACAAACTACGTTGAAAGCAAAGGTTTTCTTTTTGTTGGTACCGGAGTTTCGGGTGGCGAAGAAGGAGCTCTGCTGGGACCATCCATGATGCCCGGAGGTTCTCCTGCTGCCTGGCCGGCTGTAAAAGAAATTTTCCAGTCTATTTCTGCTAAAGTGGAAGATGGAACACCTTGTTGCGACTGGGTGGGTGAAGGTGGTGCCGGACACTTTGTGAAGATGGTACACAATGGTATTGAATACGGCGATATGCAAATAATCAGTGAAGCTTATCAGGTAATGAAAGATTTGCTAGGATTAAGTGCCGACGAAATGCACGAAGTGTTTAAGGAATGGAACAAAGGTGATCTGGATTCGTACCTGATAGAAATTACAGCGGAAATACTTGCTTTTAAAGATGAAAAAAGTGAACCGTTGGTTGAAAAAATACTGGATAGCGCCGGACAAAAAGGAACCGGAAAGTGGACAGCTGTTACAGCTCTCGACTTTGGCATTCCGCTGACATTAATTGGCGAATCGGTATTTGCCCGTTGCCTGTCGGCTCAGAAAGACTTGCGTGTATTGGCATCCAAAACCATTAGCGGACCTAAAGCTCAGCTCAGCTATGATAAAGTTCAATTGATTTCCGACCTGAAAGATGCATTGTTTGGAGCCAAAATCATTTCGTATGCACAGGGTTATAACCTGATGAAGGAAGCCGCCAACGAATATAAATGGAATCTCAACTACGGAGGTATTGCTTTGATGTGGCGTGGTGGATGTATTATCCGCTCGGTATTCTTAGCCGATATCAAAAAAGCATTTGATACCAATCCCGATCTTGAAAATCTGTTGCTTGATCCATATTTCAAAAATGTTGTTGAAAAAGCGCAAGCAGGATGGCGTCGTGTATGTGCTGCTGCGTTGACTAACGGAGTGCCTGTGCCTGCTTTGACTTCAGCTCTTTGTTATTTCGACGGATTACGCACTGAACAATTGCCTGCCAACTTATTGCAAGCACAGCGTGATTACTTTGGAGCACATACTTACGAACGTGTAGACAAACCTCGTGGAGAATTCTTCCATACCAACTGGACGGGTAGGGGAGGAAATACCTCTTCAACTACCTATCAGGTATAAGTATGAGACTGATTGACACAAAAAAGTCTGATTTTGGGTTAAACCAAATCAGACTTTTTTGTTTTTTTGAAATTGAGATTGTAATCTCCAAACAGATTGATAGTATAGGCTGAACTTTTATTGTGTAAAATATTATTTATTATTCGTTTAGTTCTGAGATAAAGCATATATTTGCACTTAGTTATTGCAAGTTTAACCCCTGAATTTAATTAGTCGTATGTCTGATAACGATAAGTTCACTGATAGTGAAATCTGGTTTGAAAACAATAAATATTTCTTTTCTCCCGGGTTCAGAGAAAACATGGAAATGGCCATGGATACACTTCCATTTTATTTTCGCACCTACGAAAATACAATGGAAGAGTTGCGTCCTCAACTTCGTAATCTGATGATAAAACAATTTCCGATTTTAGAAACAGATACGCGCACGATGGTACTACAGGCAATCAGTGATGTAATAGAAAACTCGGGTCGCTTTATACTTTTCAAATTATACAGTCTGATGCAGGATCAGAAAAATGGGATTGATTTGCGTAAAAAATATCCTGATTTTGAGGATTTACTGGAATTGCATGTTCGTCCTCATAAGCCACGCTCGGTTGATATTTCTCTTTACGATTCTATTCCGCAACTTTCTTCGGAAAGAAAAAAAGAGCTGGCCGATGAATTTAATAAAGCTGAAATTCGGGATATTAAGCGGAATGAGCGCCGAAAATTCTATTTTTTTCATTTGATTCAAAAGTGTATTTTAAAATATTATCCGGAGATACAAAAACTGGATGAAGATGGATGGAGTGTATATGCCATTCACGTAGGTATGGAATATGAAAACTATCGTGATGAATGTATTCGTATTGAGACATTTATTAAAAGCGGAGTAACGGAAGAAAACTTCAGTACTCGTTTATCAGAATAACCTGAGTTCGGATTCAGCTGAATAAAGTTATCAGGGAGAATAACCCGTTAAGAATTAAATCTGACCTGCTAAAAAATAACATCATAATTGATATACAATAGAAATTCGTATCGTTTGTGTCAGTTGCGTGCTTTTGATACAGCTTGTTTATACACCCCGGTTCTATTTAGTAATTGAAGTCGTCTTGACTTTTTGAGGGCATATTACAATATAAAAAAAGAAGGGAACGTTTTGTATGCGACAAAACAACAATAACATTCCCTTCATGGTGTACCAAGTACTTGACAAAGATACAATAAGA
>Ga0302162_10000103_pt1 | contig 26003 bp, 19 predicted proteins | sample I_Fen_E2_2_FD_193501 | JGI IMG/M metagenome (GOLD analysis project Ga0302162, IMG submission 193501) | Peat permafrost microbial communities from Stordalen Mire near Abisko, Sweden - I_Fen_E2_2 | ecosystem: Environmental > Terrestrial > Soil > Wetlands > Permafrost | place: Sweden: Abisko...
AAGATGGAGATACGGTCATTATCTCAGCAACTCCGATACCAGGTAATGAAAAAGCTGTATCAAATGTAATAAATGATTTAATAGAGAAGGGTGCTAATGTAATTTATAAAGCAATAGAAGATATACATGTTTCAGGGCATGCTTGTGAACAAGAGCTTAGATTGATTCAAGCTTTATTAAAGCCTAAGTTTTTTATACCTGTTCATGGTGAGTATAAGCATTTAAATAAACATGTTAAAATTGCACAAAGTATGGGAGTAGATAAATCTAATACATTTATTTTAAGAACTGGAGATGTTTTTGAATTATCTAGAAATAAAGGTACAGTAACAGGCAAAGTACCATTTGGAAGAGTGCTTGTGGATGGCATGGGTGTAGGTGATGTAGGAAATATGGTACTTAGAGATAGAAAGAATTTAGCGGAAAATGGAATTATAACAGTGGTTGTAGCTATAGATAGAAGAAACAAAATTATAACATCAGGACCAGATATAGTTTCAAGAGGTTTTGTATATGTTAGAAATTCTGAAGAATTAATTGATGAAGTTAGAAGTGTAGTTACTAATATTGTAGAAAAATGTTTAGAAAATAATATAACACAATGGGCAGAAATAAAAAATAGTATAAGAAGAGAAGTAGATAATTTTGTTTATACAAAAATGAAGAGAAAACCTATGATTTTACCAGTAATTGTTGAAGTATAATATGAAATTTTAAATATGCCTAATTGCAAACAGGTATTAGAATAATAGACCACTTATTTCTAGTTAATTTAAAAAAATAATTAGAAAAGGTGGTTTACTTTATTTAAATTATTGTTATTTTTAATTATAATAAAATTTGTCTTGACTCTGACCTAAGGGGGGAGTTTATAATAAAGTTATAAGAGTTTTCTAAATCTATAATGGGTTTATTAAATTATTTTGATAATACCTTTAAGGCATATTAAAAAAATTATAAGTCTTTAGGATAGTTTATTTTGTTCTATATGCCTAAATTAAAAGTTCTGTATTTAATTAAGAGAGGATTGAATTATATGAAAAAGATACCATTTTCACCACCTGATATAACAGAAGAAGAAATAGAGGCAGTAGCTAATGTGTTAAGATCCGGATGGATTACTTCAGGACCACAACTTACAAAGTTTGAAGAAGGAATAGAAGAGTATTTAAAAGTTAATAAAGCATTAGCATTAAATAGTGCTACAGCTGCAATGGAGTTAGTACTTAAGGTATTTGATATAAAAGAAGGCGATGAGATTATATCTACTCCATACACTTATACAGCAACTTCAAGTGTTGCAGTACATAGAGGAGTTAAACCTATATATGTAGATGTTAAGAAAGATACTTTTGAAATGGACATAGATAAGGTTGCAGAAAAGATTACAGATAAGACTAAAGTAATTATGCCAGTAGATATTGCAGGTGTACCATTTGATTATGATGCATTAAAGAAAGTTTTAAAGGATAAAAATAGAGAAGATATTATAATTCTTTGTGATTCAGCTCATGCTTTTGGAGCTAAATACAAAGGAGAACCTGTTGGCTCTCAATGTGATTTTCATTCATTTTCATTCCATGCAGTTAAGAATTTAACTACAGGAGAAGGTGGAGCAGTTACTTTTAATGATAATAACTTTAAAGGACACGAAAATCTACTTCAATATATGAGATTTACTGCTATGCATGGTCAATCCAAAGATGCTTTAAGTAAACTTAAGGCAGGGGCTTGGGAATATGATATTATAAATGATGGACTTAAGTGTAATATGACAGATATTAGTGCAGCAATTGGACTAGTTCAACTTAGAAGATATGAAGGTATGTTAGAAAAGAGAAGACAAATATTTAAAACATACACTGATATATTATCAAAAGAAGATTTCTCAATAATTCCAGTTACTAAAGATGATAATGGAACTGAAACATCATATCATTTATATCTTTATAGAATTAAAGGATTTAATGAAGAAAAGAGAAATGCAGCTATTCAAAAGTTAGCTGAAATGGGAATAGCAACAAATGTTCATTATAAACCTCTTCCAATGCTAACACTTTATAAAAATCTTGGATATGATATTAAAGACTATCCCAATGCTTATGCTCAATATGAAAATGAAATCACACTTCCAGTATATACTACATTGTCTATTGAAGATGCAGAGTATATTGCTAATGAAACTGTGAAAGTAATTAAAGAATTATTATAGATAAATATACTCAAACTTTAGTTTATAAAGCCTCTTATTATCGATATTATCTAAGAATAAGAGGCTTTAAACAGTTATTAGTTAATAACTGTTTAAAAATATTTAGTATCAATATTAAACTATTTCTATATGATAAAATTTATTTTTATGCCATTTAATAAATTTTTCAAAATCAAGATAAGAAATACCAATTGTTGCTGTATTGATATTTGGATGAAAATTTACTAAAGTATTATTTATTAAATCTATATCTATTAAAACTACTACTTCGCTGTTAACATCATTTATTATACCAAAAGGGCTAACTGAACCAGGTTTAAGTTTAAGATATTCAAATAATCTCTCTTCTGATGCAAATGATAAACGTGTACTTCCTATCTGCTTAGCTAATAATTTTAAATTCACCTTTTTTTCTTCATCTAAAATTACAAGATAATGAATATCACCTCTTCCATTTCTAAGAAAAAGATTCTTACATTTTTCACCAGGGATATATATACCTAATTCCATGGCTTCATTAACAGTATATATTGCTTTGTGTTCGTATCTAATATATTTAATTTGTAATGAATTTAGCATGTCATACACTTCTTGTTCGTTTTTCTCAATCATTATAATTTTACTCCAGTTCATAAAAATACCATATAATTTAATATGGGCTTTACAGTTGTCATAATATAATCTTATAAAAACTTAGTCTATTTATATTATAACTTATTTCATTAATGAATATGGTTTTTTAGTATTAATTAAAAATAGATAATGGGTAGTTAACAGAAAAATGAGTAATAAGTAAAATAGATGCAAAAATACTTTTTAGTAAAATAGAAAAATAAGAATTGACTCTACCCTAAGGTAAGGGCGTAGAATATATTTAATGGGGAGGGAACGCATTGAAGATTGGTGAATTTGCTAAAATATCAGGAGTAACGATAAAAACATTACTTCATTATGACAAAATCGGGTTACTTAAACCTGGCGAAAAAACAGAGTCTGGATATAGAATTTATTGTGAAGATGACTTCTTGAAACTTCAACAGATTACAACTCTAAAATTTATTGGTTTATCATTAAATGAAATAGGCCATATTTTACATGAAAGTGGAGAAAATTTGGAGAGTATGATAAATTTTCAAAAGAAAGCTTTGGAAGAAAAGAAAAAGCATATTGATGCAGTTATTGATGTTTTTAATAAAGCTAAAAATACAGCAAAAAAAAATGGTTTTTTAGATGCCAACAATTTAATTGATATTATAAAGATAACTAATATGGAAACCAGAGTTAGAGAGCAATATAAAAGTGATAAGAATCTGAACATTAGGAGTAATCTCCATAGTTATAATATAAATAAGGTAGATTTTGATAAATGGTGTTTTAATCAAATGAATTTTCCGGAGAATGCAAGAATATTGGAACTTGGATGTGGTACTGGAAAGCTTTGGTTTAAAAATAAAGAGAATATAGATAAAAATTTAGTTATTACTTTGTCAGATTTCTCAAAAAGTATGCTAAAGATTGCAAAAGATAAATTAAAAGAAGTAGATTATGACTTTAAGTATGAAGAAATTAATATGGAAAACATTCCATATGAAGATGAAAGTTTTGACATAGTGATTGCAGAGCATATGATTTATTTTGCACCAGATATAGAAAAAGCTTTAGCTGAAATAAAGAGAGTTTTAATTAGTGGAGGAATGCTTTATATAAGTGCTAACTCCTGTGAAACTATGGCGGAATTAAATAAACTTGCGGAAAAGTTTGATTCCAGTCTTGGAATTGACAATAATGGATATTCAGCTAGGTTTGAATTAGAAAATGGAGATGCAATTCTTAAAAAATATTTTAATAAAGTTGATGTAGAAATATTAGAAGGAAAAATCATAGTAAACGATGCAAAACCTGTAGTTTCTTATAAGGCTTCAACAATCCAAGGTAGTTCAATACTTGTTGGAGAAAAGAAAAAAGAATTTACGAAGTACTTAGAAGATTATATTAAAGAAAATGGTGATATATCAATAACAACAAAAACTTGCATGTTCAAAGCAATGAAATAAATTGAAAGAAATATAGTAAGGAGATAGAAAAATGAATATTCCATTGGTTGATTTAAAAGCACAGTATAAAGTAATTGAGGAAAAGTCAGTAAAGGCTGTAGGTGAAGTACTTTCATCTGCAAGCTATATTATGGGGAAAGATGTAACAGAATTTGAAAATGAATTTGCTGAATATATAGGAGTTAAACACGCTATATCTGTTGGAAATGGTACAGATGCTTTAGTTGTAGCACTTATGGCTTGTGGCATTAGAGAAGGTGATGAAGTTATAACTACGCCTTTTACATTTTTTGCTACAGCTGAAAGTATATCATTTGTTGGTGCAACTCCTGTTTTTGTGGATGTGGAAAAGGATACTTACAATATAGATCCATTAAAGATAGAAGAAAAGATTACTAAGAAAACAAAAGCAATTATGCCAGTTCATATATTTGGGCAACCAGCAAAGATGGATGAGATAATGGCTATTGCTAAAAAACACAACATAAAAGTTATAGAAGATGCAGCACAAGCTGTTGGAGCTGAATATAAAGAAAAGAAAGTTGGAGCAATAGGAGATGTAGGATGTTTCTCATTTTTCCCAACTAAAAACCTTGGCTGTGCAGGTGATGGTGGAATTATAACCACATATGATGATAATATAGCAACTATTGTAAGAGCATTAAGAACTCATGGTAGTGGAGAAAATGGTCAAAGAGCTTATAATTTATTAAATAAAATAAATGAAGAGGTTAAAACTTCAGAAGGACATGATGATACAGTATATAATCCATTAAAATATTATAATTATTTAATTGGATTTAATACAAGGTTAGATACAATTCAAGCTGCAATTTTAAGAATTAAGCTATCCCATATAGATAATTGGAATGAAAAAAGAAGAGAAAATGCTAAAATGTATGATGAAAAATTGAAAGATACAGCTTTGACATTACCTATATCAATAGCTGAAAGTAAATCTGTATATAATATGTATGTAGTACAATCTGAAAATAGGGAGAAAATGATTAATAAACTAAATGATAAAGGTATAAGTACAGGAATTTATTATCCAGTTCCAATGCATTTACAGAAGGTATACAAAAACCTTGGATATAAAGAAGGGGATATGCCAGTAGCTGAATACTTATCTCATAGAACATTTGCAATACCAATTTTCCCGGAATTAAGCATAGAACAAAAGAATTATATAGTTGAAACTATAAAAATGTGATTAGATTACAAATTTTATATTATAAAGATTACATTGATGACAAGCAAATTATTAGCAGATTTTTTATCAAATTATAATAGTTGTTACAGTAAATATTTATAAAAAATATAATTTAAGCTTGAATAAGAAGAATATATGTATGATATAATTAATTTGAATATAAAATAATATAAGAATTTAAAATTAGAAAGGTACATATATGAAAGAAACAATAATTACAGTAAAAAAAGAATTTGTTAATAAATATAAAAAAGGATATCCATTAATTTTAGAAGAAGCTTTGGAGAATACAAAAGCTTTAAAAGAAGAAGGGCAAATTATAACCCTTATAGATGAGAAAAAAGCTTTTTTAGGAAAAGGATATTATGGAAAGCAAAATAAAGGTTGCGGTTGGATTTTAAGTAACAGTAAAAATAGTAATCCAGATGATAAGTTTTTTTACGATAAGCTTAGAAATGCATTTTCTAAAAGAATGAAATTTTATAAATCAAGAGATACTAATGCATTTAGAGTATTTAATGGTGAAGGTGATGGAATAGGTGGTCTTACTATAGACTATTTTGATGAATATTATCTTATAACTTGGTATAGCAAAGGGATGTATGAATTCAAAGAGAGCATACTTAAATCTATAAAATCATTGGTATCTTTTTATGGTATATATGAAAAAAAGAGATTTGATGAAAATGGTATGGTTTTAGATGAAGACAGTTATATATGTGGAAAAAAAGCACCAGCCCCTCTTATAGTTAAAGAAAACAACGTTAATTTTGCAATTTATTTAAATGATGGTGCAATGGTTGGAGTATTTTTAGATCAAAAGGAAGTAAGAAAATCTATTAAAGATAAGTATTCTAATAATAAGATAGTGCTAAATACTTTTTCTTATACAGGCGCTTTTTCTATGGCAGCAGCAAAAGGTGGAGCTATTACTACCAGTGTTGATTTAGCAAGCAGAAGTTTAGAAAAAACAACTGAAAACTTTACTATAAATAATATTAATGCAACAAAGCATGATATAATCGTCGAAGATATATTCCTTTATTTCAAGCGTGCAAAGAAAGAAGAATTAAAATTTGATGTGGTTATTCTTGATCCACCAAGTTTTGCAACATCTAAAGATAATAGATTTAGTGCAGCAAAAGATTATAAGGATTTGGTGAAATCAGCAATAGATATAACAGAAGATGAAGGTGTAATTATAGCTTCTACAAATTGTGCTACTTTTAATATGATTAAGTTTAAAAAGTTTATAGATGAAGCATTTAAAGAATGTAATAAGAACTATGAAATTTTAGAAGAACATACTCTTCCGGAAGATTTTGCAGTTACTGATAAATTCCCAGAAGGGAATTATTTAAAAGTTGTGTTTGTAAGAATGTCTTAATAGAAAACATAAAGTTTAAAGATTATAAAAAGTTTTAATAGCATTCAATCAATATAAGATTGGGTGCTATGTCCATAAAAAAGATAGATGACATTGAATATAATAGTGAAGAATTTAGGTTTATGTTCAATGAAAAATTAAATGAGTGAGTAAATATAGTTCTCCATATTTATCCTGTACCATATATATTCTTCAGAATATGCGCCCAAAATGCCGGTTAGATGGTTATGGATATAGAAAAGTTAGTTATTTTAATGAGATTTTATGGTGCTTAAAACCACCATTTACTGAATATTATGCATGGTGGTTTCAAGGTTGGTAGATAAAATAATTATCTACCAACTATTCCTAAAGATAATTTCGTACATTAAAAACTTCACCATTTTTAATATACACTCTAGGAATTCTATATTTAAGCATGCAAAGTACTTCATAATTAATTGTTCCTATAATTTTCGCAATATCATCTGCATTGAATTTTAAATTTCCTTGTTCTCCGAGAAGGATAACTTCATCTCCAACTTTTACATCACCAATGTCTGTTACATCTATCATGCATTGATCCATGCAGATTCTTCCAACAACAGGAGCAAACTTTCCATTTATAATTACTTTAGCATCTTTAGCTAATAATCTAGAATAACCATCTGCATAGCCTATAGGAAGAGTTGCAATTAAGCTTTTTCTTTCAGTCTTGAAAGTTCTGCCATAGCTTATATACATATCTTTATCCATTTCTTGAACACGGGTTATACTTGCTTTTAATGTTAATGCTGGTTTTAGAGATAGATTATTTTTATTAACTTCATTTGATGGATAATAACCATAAAGTATAATTCCAGCTCGCACAGCGTCTAAATAAGTTTCCGGCATGTCCATAATTGCACCACTATTTGATACATGTTTTAAAGGTATTTCTATTCCTATAGATGAGAGCCTTGCAGTAAAATCTGTAAATTTTTTTAATTGCTCAGTAGTATATTTCTTATCCTCTTCATCTGAAGTTGAGAAATGAGTGAAAATCCCGAGTACATCTAATCCTTTTAAAGAACATATTTCAGAAACATCTTGAATAGCTTTTTCATTTGGAAGAAATCCTATTCTTCCCATTCCAGTATCTATGGCAATATGAATTTTAGCCTTTTTATTAAGATTTAAAGCTATTTTAGATAATTCTTTTGTATATTCTAAGTCATAAACAGTTTGCTCTAAATCATATTTTATTAATTCTTCACTTAAATATAATGGAGTATAGCCAAGTATCATTAATGGAGCTTCAATATAATTATTTCTAAGTTCAATTCCTTCAGTTAAAACTGCTACAGCAAGTCTTGAAGCGCCATTTTCAAGCAATGTTGGAACTACATCTAAAGATCCGTGGCCATAGCAATCAGCTTTAACCACTGCAATTACATCTTTATCTTTAACTAAATTTTTTATATTTTTCATATTATAAGCTATTGCATCTAAATCTATTTCTGCATATACAGGTCTAAGTAATTTTTCCATTTTTTCACGCCTCACAATTATTATTTAAATTAAAATTTATGTTTAAATACTATATCAATAATTCTACACTAACATAAGTATTATGCACAATTCTTTATTATTAAAACAATTTTAGTCACATGAAAATAAATGACAAGTACAATGTTGCCTTGAATATTTTTTTGATTGTGCCTTATATAGTAAAAATTATTACAACATATTATACATTGTAATAAATTTATTAAAATGTATAAAGAACCACTAATATTGGAATTTATATATATTGTGGTTCTATATTCTAATTAACAATGCACAGTTAATTCCATTTAGGGCACCCTGTTGACAATAAATGATGAATTAATAATACATATTAGTAACGTTGCAGTTCCTGAATTTGAAGAAATATAAGTAAATGTAATTGAAATTACATGTGATATTTATATATATATTATTTGAAAAATTTATTATTAAAGTGTGAAATATGTAATATATATTTATTTTTGTAATTGATGTTAAAAAATAAAGGAAGAATTGATTTTGTATAGAATAGATAATACAGAACAATTGTGAGAATTTTCGAAAAAAACTGAAAAATAGATTGGAGTAATTGATATAACGTGGTTTCTACTATCAGTAATTTATTAAAAAACAAAGGAAAATTTCACAGATTTAGAAATCTTGGCTCGGGAGAGCCTTGATATATTATGGGCAAGAAAAATAATTATGTAATATAGGAAGGTGAATAATCATGCTAAATCAAGATGAAATAAAAAAATTAGACAATATTTTAGTTTCATATGATTACAACAAGACATTAATTATTACTATTATGCAAGAGGTTCAAAAAGAATATAGGTATTTGCCACAAAATGTACTATCTTATATTGCCGATAAACTTAATATTAGTGAAGCTAAAGTATATGGTATAGCTACTTTTTATGAAAATTTTTCATTAGAACCAAAAGGAAAATATGTGATAAAAATTTGTGATGGAACTGCTTGCCATGTAAGAAAATCAATTCCTATTTTAGATGAATTTAGGAATAAACTAGGACTTTCTGAAACTAAAGTTACAACTGATGATATGATTTTCACAGTAGAAACAGTGTCTTGTTTAGGTGCATGTGGGCTAGCTCCAGTTTGTACCGTAAATGATAAAGTATATCCAGCAATGACACCAGTGAAAGCAAAAGATTTAATTAATCAGTTAAAGGAGGAGATAGCTAATGAGAATTAACACAAGAGACGAACTTAATGCAGTGAAAGCACGAAATAAAGAATCTTTAGGTAGTCAATATAAACAAATATTAGTATGTGCAGGAACTGGATGTGTAGCAGGTGGCTCTTTAGATATTTATAAAAGACTCCAAGAAATAATAGAAGAAAGAGGACTTAAACTTACAGTAGTACTACAAGAAGAACCACATGATCAAACTATCGGTTTGAAGAAGAGTGGATGTCATGGTTTTTTCGAAATGGGTCCTTTACTAAGAATTGATCCTATGGGTTGGTTATATATAAAAGTTAAGGTGACTGATTGTGAAGAAATTGTTGAAAAAAGTATCATTGGAGATGAAGTAGTAGAGCGTTTGATTTATAAAGATGAAAATCAAAGTTATAGCAAACAAGAAGAAATTCCATTTTACGAAAAACAAACACGTGTAGCTTTAGAACATTGTGGTCAAATTAATGCAGAATCTATTGAAGAATACCTAGCTGAAGATGGTTACAATGCTGTTGCTAAGGCACTTTTTGATATGACATCTGAAGATATTGTAAATGAAATATCAGAAGCATATTTAAGAGGAAGAGGTGGCGGAGGATTCCACACGGGAACAAAATGGGCACAAGTGTTAAAACAAGCAGAAACTGAAAAATATATAATATGTAATGGTGATGAGGGAGATCCCGGTGCATTTATGGATAGAAGTATGATGGAGGGAGATCCACATAGAGTAATTGAAGGTATGATTATTGCAGGTATTGCTACAAAGGCACACCATGGATATATCTATGTTCGTGCTGAATATCCACTAGCAGTTGAAAGGTTAAGAATAGCTATAGAACAAGCTATGGAAAATGGACTTTTAGGGGAAAATATATTAAATTCAGGTTTTGATTTTGAACTTCATATAAGTCAAGGTGCAGGAGCTTTTGTCTGTGGGGAAGGGAGTGCATTAACAGCATCTATAGAAGGAAATCGTGGTATGCCTAGGGTTAAACCACCAAGAACTGTAGAAAAAGGTTTGTTTGGTAAACCAACAGTATTAAATAATGTTGAAACATTTTGTAATGTTCCACCTATTATCAACAAAGGTGCAGATTGGTATAAGACTATGGGAACAGAAAAAAACTATGGAACTAAGGCATTTGCACTTACTGGTAATGTAAATAATACAGGACTTATAGAAGTACCTATGGGAACATCATTAAGAAAGGTAATTTTTGATATTGGTGGCGGAATTAAAGACGGAAACTTCAAAGCAGTTCAAATTGGTGGACCATCCGGAGGATGTCTTTGTCTTCATGAAGGTCATCTAGATTTGACTATGGATTTTGACTCTTTAAAGAAGGTTGGTGCTATGATTGGTAGTGGTGGTTTAGTTGTTATGAATGACAAAAACTGCATGGTGGAAATGGCACGTTTCTTTATGAATTTTACTCAAAATGAATCTTGTGGTAAATGCATACCATGTAGAGAAGGTACAAAGAGAATGCTAGAATTGCTCAATGACATAGTAGAAGGTAGAGGAACATTAGAACATATAGATATGTTAGAAGAGTTATCCGAAACAATTTCTGCTACGGCTCTTTGTGGACTTGGAAAAACTGCTGCATTCCCAGTTATAAGTACTTTAAAATATTTTAGAGATGAATATATCGCCCATGTTGTAGATAAAAAATGTCCAGCCGGTGCATGTAAGGCATTAATGTCTTATGAAATCGACGAAGATAAGTGCAAAGGTTGTTCAAAATGCGCTAGAATGTGCCCAGTACAAGCTATTTCAGGAGAAATAAAGAAACCTTATACAATTGATAAAGCAAAATGTATTAAATGTGGTGCTTGTATGGACGGTTGTGCATTTAAGGCAATTGAACTAGTTTAACTAAGAAAAAATATTATGAAATACTGAAAGGGTGATATAAAACTATGTCAAAATATATGATAATCGATGACAACAGGGTAGAATTTGATAATGAAAAAAATATTTTAGATTTAGTAAGAAAAGCTGGTATAGACTTACCTACATTTTGCTATTATTCAGATTTATCCATTTATGGCGCGTGTAGAATGTGCGTTGTAGAGGATGAAAGGGGAGGTATTATATCTTCTTGCTCTACACCACCTAGAGATAAGATGTCAATTAAGACGAATACGCCAAAACTTCATCAACATCGTAAGATGATTTTAGAATTGTTGTTAGCAGCTCATTGCAGAGATTGTACAATATGTGAGAAGAATGGTAAATGTACACTTCAAAAATTAGCATTGAGATTTGGTTTAAAAGATATACGATTTAAAAACACAAGTAGCAAAGTAAGTATAGATACGTCATCTAAATCAATTGTTCGTGATCCTAGTAAATGTATTTTATGTGGTGATTGCGTAAGAATGTGTAATGAAGTACAAAATGTAGGAGCAATAGATTTTGCGCATAGAGGTGCTAATATGATTGTAAGTCCTGCATTTGGAAAATCTTTAGGAGAAACAGATTGTGTAAACTGCGGACAATGTGCGACTGTATGTCCTACAGGTGCAATAATTGTAAAAAGTGATCTCAAAAATATTTGGAAAGCATTGTATAATCCAAAACAAAGAGTTGTAGCACAAGTTGCACCAGCAGTACGTGTAGCTTTGGGTGAAGAATTTGGCATGAAACCAGGCGAAAATGTAATGGGTAAAATTGTTGCAGCTATGAGAAGATTAGGATTCGATGATATTTATGATACTTCTTTAACGGCAGATTTAACAATTATTGAAGAAACTAAGGAATTTTTAGAAAAATTAGAAGCGGGAGATAACAAACTACCTTTGTTTACTTCATGCTGTCCAGGGTGGATTCGATATGCAGAAACAAAACATCCAGAATTGATGCCAAACATTTCAACTTGTAAATCTCCAATGCAAATGTTTGGAGCTGTCATTAAAGAGCATTTCAAGGGGAAGGATGTTTCAGATGATAGGGAAATCATATCTGTTGCTGTTATGCCATGTACGGCTAAGAAAGCAGAAGCATCTAGAGAGGAATTTATTAGAGATGGCGTTAGTGATATTGATTATGTAATTACTACAACAGAATTGTGCGCCATGATTAAGGAAATTGGTATTAAGTTTGATGAATTAGAAGCAGAGTCTTCAGATATGCCATTCTCTCTACATTCAGGTGCAGGTGTAATATTTGGTGTTACAGGTGGCGTAACAGAGGCTGTCATCCGTGGCGTTGTTGAAAATAAAACGGCAAAAGCTTTAAAGGAGATAGAGTTTATTGGTGTTCGTGGTATGGAAGGTGTAAAAGCATTTGAATTACCAGTGGGGGATATAACCCTTCGCATCGGAGTTGTCAGTGGACTTGGTCATGCAGAAATATTGATTGAGAAAATCAAAAGTGGTGAGGAACATTTTGATTTCATAGAGGTTATGGCTTGTCCTGGTGGTTGTGTATCTGGAGCAGGGCAACCGTTTGGTTTAAGAGAAGCGAATAAAGCAAGAGCACAAGGTCTATATAAAGCAGATAAGATTACACAACTTAAACGAAGTCAAGAAAATCCTATGATTATGTCTCTATATGATGGATTATTGAAAGATCGTTCAAAAGAATTATTACATGTTCATTATGGGCATACTGAAAAATAAAATATCATATAAAAAGTAAAAAAGTCAAAGCTGTTCTGTATATTTTTAAATATGTGTTAAATAAAGAAAAGGTAAACTTCATTTATGAAAGTTTACCTTTTCTTAATATATTTAGAAAGTTATCTTATAGTTGAACTGTTTTAGGCTCAGCACTACTAAAAGAATTGAAAACTGCAACAGCATCAGTAAGATAAAACACCTCGAAAATATCATCATCTGGACTATACATCTTCTTTAGACTTGGAAGTGCGTTGAGCATTGCTTCTTTAGTATCATGACGAGAATCTAAAACAGCAGTTCCACTTAAACGAATCCATTCGCCTTTAGGTGATGTGGTAGAAATCTCAATCTTAGGATTTGCAACTAATTGTTTGAAAACAGGCTTTGTATTATTTGTTCCGAAATACAATTTGTTTTCATATTTGACCACTGCGCCGAAAGGACGTACTCTAGCTTGATCTCCGTCTATTGTCGCAATATAAAAAGTTGGATTGGTAGTTAAAAATTCTAATACTTCATTCATTATAATAGCTCCTTTTGTTTTAGTATGATATAATTTAAACGTACTTTAATAATAAAATATTACCAATATTTTGACAAGTACGATTATTTTTGATACATAGTATCCTAAAAAATACAAAGGAGCATATTATGGAAGATAAATATGATTTATTTGGCAAATGTCCATTTGCAACAGCACAAAAAGTCATTGCAGGTAAATGGGCAGTGATAATTTTACATAATTTGAGTTTGGGAACTCTTCGTTTTGGAGAGCTGCAAAGATTGTTACCAGATTTAACACAGTCAACACTAACAAAACAGCTTCGCAGTCTGGAAGGCTATGGGCTAGTAAAACGTTATGTTTTTCCTCAAGTTCCCCCTAAAGTAGAGTATTCTTTAACGGATATAGGTAAGGAATTTAAAATTGTGTTAGAGAGTATTTCGGTTTGGGGAGAAAAATATATTGAGCATATGAAAACATCAGAAGTTACTCAAAAATAGGAAATTAGATGTAGATATAACTAAATTAAAGATGAAAAATGAATGATGAAATACTCTTACAGAGAAAGTTCTGTTGACCAAATATAAAATGCACTGTGTGAAAGTTCGACTTGCCAAATATAAAATTTGGAGTCTTACTTTTGGAGCATCACTTTTCCTTGGGAGATTTCTAAAAAAATATATAATCTAAGAAATTAGGTCGTAATTTCATCAGCCATTATTAATCATTCATTATTAATTATTCATCAATTTTTAAGAACTAAAGCGTGGCGTAGCCACTTATGTTCTTCTTTGCAATATGCCTTAGTGTGGAATTAGGTTATAATAGATATATATTAGAAAAAGGATGGCGAAAATATGGAAGAAAATATAAGCTTAGAAAATTTAAGTGCAGAGGAAATGTGGGAAAAGTTATATAACAAAGAATTAAATTGTAAGAAAAACATATTAGAATACATAGATATTACTAAAATTCTTAAAAAAGAAAATATTGATCCTGAGATAATTCAAAAAACTTATAATTTAATTTATGATAGTATTGATAAAATGGCAGATCAAATTAAACCAAATACTATTATGTTTTTACAAAATGAGCTAAAGGCTCAGCTTGGAAAGTATGTAATTATAAAGGAACCTAAAATAGAAAATACTTTTTTAAAGTTTTTTAAAGAGGCATATCCAGCAAATACTAGAAGAAAAGATTTTACTTGGGTACTAATGGACATTAATAAAATAGCAGAAGAACAAATTTGGACTACTTTAATTTATATTAATAGAGAGTATATAGGAAATAGTATCAGATTAAATAGTGAAGAAAAAACAGATATAATTAAAATGGTAATAAAATTAGTTAAAAAAAATGATATAAAATATATAAATCAAATAAAGAGTTTATCTAAATTACTTAATAATTTACAAATTAAAGTTATAAGTGTGAAAGATAAATTTAAGGTTAAGAAATTAACTAAATTATAGACACACAATGTGAAAACTAAAATTAAGATTATAACCCGCCGAAATGAAGGTCATGTATTTGTTCAGGTTACGGAGGATTTAGCTGTGAGAAAAATGAAACTCGACTCACTTTGTTCGCTGAGTAAGTTCGAGTTGCCAAATGTGAAATTTGGACTCTCACTCAATAGCAGAAATTGTACCCATTCCTGCATGCTCCTGAGGCAAGCTTAGGACAAGCAAGAATGGAACAACTTCTACTAAAGAAATATCTACAGTTAAATCCTCTAATGTAACACTTCAACAAACGCATGACCTTCATTTCTAGTTAGGTATATTTTAAGTGTAATTTGAGGTATTGGTATCTATATAGGGGTAAAGATAAAGTACAATCATATTTATTTCTATAGAAACGCACTAATATCATGATAGGATACTTTTTTTTGCTTTAGAATAGTCCATATTTAGTTAGGCATATTAAAAAATAGTAAGCCAGTATTCTAGTATGTCTGATTTGATATTTTATTTCATATCCCTTTAGATAAATATGTATAGTTATGTTAATATATAAATAGTAAAGAATAGGTATAAGTTAAGTTTCAAGGAAGTATAGTAATAATTTAGAGTTAAGGCATAATCAAAAAAATAACAAGTCCATCTGCCAAGCCTATTTTCCACCATGCTGCGTCAGCAAAGTGCCCTAATAGGCTTACTATGAGGCCAATTTACTTCCTTGCCTGATGAAAAATAATCATGGCATTTTGGACTCGTTATTTTCTTTCATATGCCTAATGTGGAGAAGACTATGAAAAAAGATAATTATATATTAAATACAATTAATGAAATAAAAAAAGTTTTAGAAAAAAATGATTATAGAAGAAAACGATATAATAAAGATGTGGAATGGTTTAAAGAGAGAAAAAACATATTTAAGGGCAATATAATAAGGGTTGCCCTTATGGGTATAACAAGTAGTGGAAAATCAACTTTAGTAAATGCACTTTTAGGTGAAAAGATTTTGCCTATGGCTATAAGACCAAGTTCTAGCATTATAATTACTGCATGTAAGGGAGAAAATAGACAAGCTACTATTTATTTTAAAGATAAAAAACCACAAATATTAGAAGGAAGTAATTTAAATGAGGAAATTATAGGAGAATATGCAGATGAGAGTAAGAATCCTAATAATAGGTTGAATGTTACTCAAATCGATATTAAAACACCACATTTTTTATTAGATGAAAATATACATATAATAGACAGTCCCGGGTTAGATGCTTGGAATTTAGAGAATCATGAAAAATTAACTTTAGAAATATTGCTTCCAACAATAGATATCTGCATATTTTTGACTACAGTTAAGGCAAACAGTGATGAAACCAATGTAGAAAAGATCAAAATTGTAGATGAAAAAGAAAAGCAAATAATTTTGGTACAAAATATGATAGATTCAATAGAAGAAAAAATTGGAAAAAATGGAATAGTGCAAGAAGATAAATCTATTATTTTAGATAAGCATAAAAAAAGAGCTGAAAATCTTTTGAGGCAAGGAATTAATAATAGTGAATCCGTTGAAGTTATTCAGATTTCAGCACTTAATGGGTTAAAGGGAATTATAAATAAAGATAAAGAACTATATAAAAGTTCCAATGTTGAAGGCTTTGTTAGAGCAATAGAAACTTGTGTTGATAATATTACTCCCCAAATTAATGAAAAGAGAGCAATGAGCATTGAAGAAAGACTTAATCGCATAATTACAACTGGAAATGATGTAAAAACAATAGAAGCATTAAAAAATGTAAAAGTCAGAGATATTAATGCATTTGCAGAAAATTTTCAAAATGCACAGGAGATAATATTATTAAAAATTAAAGAAATTGAAGAAGTGATTTCAAATACAATAAATGAGATTAGGAATTCATATTCAGAAGAATTGCAAAGCTATTTAGATATAGTAGAAAGAATAAATAATAAAAATTTATATATTGAGAGTGATATTTTAAATATAGTTAAAGAATGCGAAAATAGAAAGAGTGAAATATATGAAAAGCTTAATTTAGATATGGGATTTGAATATTCTCTTCCAGGTATTGAAAGTAAGAACATAGATGTTAAGCATAAGTATGAAGAAAAAAAATTATTATTTAAAAAAGAAGGCATATTTAATAAAGGTAAGAGATTGTTTTCTAATATATTCGACAAAGAATGGGGCTATAAGGAAGTCGAATATGATGAGAAAGTAGTGGATAAAGAGGCTACTATAGATATAGCACAAAATGTATGTAATCAAAATAATATACAATATCTGAATATATTAAAACAATGGAGTACTCAATATAATAAGTCCATAAATATTTTTTATGATGAAGTAAGTAAAAGAGCAGAGGAATATGAAGAAAAGAATAAACAAAATATTGAGCTTTATGATATAGAAGATGTAAATAAGAATTTAAGAAGTTTTATAGATAAACTTATAAAATTAAAAACTTATGAAGAAAATGAATTAGTGATGACAATAGATGATGGTAAATGTGAAACACAGGAAAGAGTTTCGTACTCTATTTCAAAGACACAATATAATATTTATAAGTTAAGTAATGAAATATTCGAGCGAAATTATTTGCTATTAGGGAATTATATAAAAGAAAGAAGTAGAGAAAAAATAAAGGAAGAAACTACTGAAATTTTTTGGATATGGGATATAGATTCATGTGTAGAATTTGTTTCTAGAATTTTAGGAATTCATATAAATGAACAAGAATGTGAAGTCATAAAAAAAGAAGGAATATATAGCTTTAATAATGCAATAATTGTTTATGAATTCTGTATAGATAAACTTAATTTCTATACAGATTTAAAGAAAATAAAAGATAAACCTTATAATATGTTTATTATATTTAATGGAATTCAAATAGGAAATTCTAAAAAGCAAATATTAGAGAGTATGAGTTTAAATTATTTTATAAAAGACAATAAAAATTTGATGATAAATTTAGTCATAGACTCCTGGAAAGTATTTGTAAATGCTAATAACATAAAGGAACTTTTAGTAGATGTTAGTAGTTTGAAAAATAATATTGAAAATAAATTCAATAACACTAAATACGGATATGTATTAATCAATTCTAGAAATCCAATATACAATATAGCTTTAATAGAAGGACAAGAAAATTATGATTTTATAATAAGTGATTATAGAGATATAAAAGAAATATTATTTGCAAATCCCTTATGTAGAGGTGAAGAGGAAAAAGAAACCTTAGAGGAGATTTTAAGCTATTTTTTAAATGAGGAGAATAACTATGGAAAATAAATCAATTTTAATTCAAAGTGATGAAGTGACAAAAAATATAATGAGCGAAATTCAAGAGGATATGATAAATTCACTTTCTAAGGTGTCTAGGAATATGTCAGAAGATGTAATAGAAAAGTTAAAACCTCTTGAAAAGAAGATTAATGATTTAAAAGGAAATTTTCAAGAATTTCAAGAAGAAGATTTTGAAGAAAAGATTGAAGATTTAAATAATAATATATTGAAAATAACAAAGTCTATAGAGAGTACTATAGAGGTAGCTATTAGCAATATGGTACAAGAACAAAACAAGGTACTTTTTGAATCCATAGAAGAAAGACTGGCTATTTTAGGCTTAAAAGTAGTAAAAGATGCAGCAAATAATAAAGAATCTATTTTAAATAAAATAGATGATATTAATATGGATAAGATTGAAGAAAAGGTAGAATTAATGGAGAATTCTATTGAGAAAAAAGTAGAGTTGTTAGAAAAATCTATGGAAGATAACTTGGATAATAATAAGAAGGTAATTTTAGATAAAATCAATAATATTAATGATAAAATAGAAGATAAAGATATATTAATAGAACTTATAAATAAGCTAGAAGGTGACCTTAATACTAAAATAGAAAATATGCAACAAGAAGTAGAATGGGGAAATAAGTCATTTTTTGCTAGGATTTTTGGGAAGAGGAGATAAAAACCATGACGTATATGGATTTAATACAAGATGAGAGATTTAATAGGTTATTAGAAAAGTATCTTAAATCTGAGAACCAAGGGATAGATTATAAGGAGTACTTTAAGCACTTTATTGAAAATCTAAATAAAAAAGAAATAATTGTTCCCGTATTAGGTATTCAAGGTGCAGGTAAAAGTAGTTTTTTGAATTCTATTTTAATGGAGGATAATATTTTGCCTACTGATGTCGATGAGACAACTTGTGTGCCAGTTGAAGTGAGATATGGAGAAAATACTAATGAAGCTATAATACATTATCTAAATGGAAAGAAGGAAAATATAAATATAGAAAACTTAGAGAAGTATGTACATAATGATTATAATAGAGCAAATAATCTTCAAGTATCTAAAATAGTATTATACAACAAAAGTGATGTTTTAAAGGACAATATTGTCCTTGTAGATTTACCTGGTGTTGGAAGTTTAACACCAGAAAATCAAAGAACTACATTAGAATATGTAAATAAATTAGTAGCTGGGATTTTTATGATTAGGACTAATCCACCGATTACAAGAACAGAAAAAAACTTTATAAATGCTTTATGGCCAAAGTTATCAAATACTATCTTTGTCCAAAATAAGTGGAATGATGAAAGTGACGACGATGCAGATGAAGCAAAAGAGCATAATGAAGGGGTATTAAGTAGTATAAGCTATGCTCATAATGAAGAAAAACAAATAAATGTGAATATAGTAAATGTTTATGAAGCAGTTAAAGCTAAATTTACTAAAGATGTTGAGTTATATGAAAACTGTGGAATAGTTAATGTTATAGATGAGATAAAAAATATTTCAAAAGAATATAATAGGGATTTAATAAATACTTTAAACCAAAGGGTTAATGAAGCTCTAAAAAATATTAATGATAGAATAAATACGTATAAAAGCTTAACTTTAAATGAGAACGAGCAAAATGATTTGGAAAAAGAAGAGAAAATTAAAGAAATTAAAATGATACTTTCAGAAAATAAGAAAAAAATAAGAAATTGTAGAGCTTATGCTGATGATGAGATGGAAAATATTATTGAAAATTCTTCGAAAATAATAAAAGAAAATATTGAGAATTTAAGACTAGAACTAAGGAGAATTATTAATAAGGGAATAGTAGACGGACATAGGCTTAGTTTAATATATAAAGAAACTTCTGATAAAGCAATTAATAATATTATGGATGAAGTTTTAGTTAGTATCAGTGAACTTGTTAAAAATTTAAATGGTGAACTTGAAGATATAACAATAAAAGGTTTCGATGGAACTTATGAGAATATATCATTTTTTAATAAAAAGAGTTCAATTAAATATGAAAAGTCACTTCCTACAGTACTAGGGGTATCAACTGGAGTCATTGGGACAATTGGAGCAATAGGGATACTTGGAGGACCAGCAGGAATTCTTGTTGGGATGGGAATAAGTCTAGCATTTTCTCTGATAGGAGAACATATACGGACAAAGATAGTTGAAAATAGAGCTAGTTATACAATAAGAGATTTAGAGCCAATGATAGAAGACTTAGAAAATTACTTAAAGTCGGAAATTATTGATGACTTAAGAGCAAAAGGTAAAGATGTAGATGATTCTATAAAAGAATTAAAAAATAAATTAGAAAAAACTTTTAAAGAAGATATGGAAATTATAGAAAAGCAATATGAAGTTACTTATAATGAAGGCCATATTTTAGAGTTTGAAGAGGATTCGAAAATTTTAAATGGATTAATTAATGGACTAGAGGGCCAAAAGGAGAAATAAAATGGATTTTTTTAAAAGTTGTGTAGATAGACAAAAAAGAATTGATAAAGTTGTTAATATAATCGAAAATGAAGATATTACTTCTAAAAATTTATTAGTAAAAGAGAGAATAATTAATCCAGCTCATTATGTTGTTATGTTAGGGGAAACGAGCTCCGGGAAAAGTGCTTTAATAAATAGTATATTTGATAAAAGGGTATTAGTTGAAAGTGTTAAACCAACTACAGGAGTTATTACTGAAGTTGTTATAGATAGCGACTCAGAAGAGTCTTTTATAGCAATAAATAAAGACTCAAGTATTGAAATTTTAGATAAGGATAAGTTTGAGGTCTTTACAGTAAAGCCAAATGAAAATTTAAATAGATTAAAATATGTTGGAAACTGTAAAGAAACTAACTACAACGGAATGAGACTTTTTGATACTCCAGGATATGGCTCTCTTATAAGTGAGCATGAGGAAGTTTTAAAAGACTTTATACCAGAAAGTGACTTTGTTGTATATGTTGTTTCTTATAGAGTTGGACTTGGAGACGACGACTTTCAATTTTTAAAATATGTTGGAGAAATTATAAATGATAATGTGGAAGTTGTTTTAGCTATAAACATGTGCCCAAAAGATGTTCAAGAGGATAATAAGAGAATATGTGAAATCAAAAAAAGTGTTAATGAATGTATACACAAAGATGTAAAATCATTTTTTATAGAAAGTAGTAGTGAAAAAAATCCAGATACAAAAAAACTTTGGGATTATATTTATGAAAGGGTCAATGATACTAATAAGAAGGAAGAACTTTCAAAAATATTGAAAAACTATCAAGATTACATATTGGGTGAATGTGATATAAAGATTAATTCTAAAATTGCCAATATTGAATGCGAGAAAGAAAATGTAGAAGAAAGAATAAATATAATTAAAGAATTTTTAGATAAAAAAGAGAATATATTAGGAACAATAGATAAAGCTTTTACAAGAATAAAAATAAAATCTATAAAGCTTATAGATAAGTCTGATCTTAAGATTAAAGAATTAATTACAGAATACATAAATGATGAAAGTAAATGGTCTATGAAAGAAGAAACTTTTGCTCTAATGCAACATTATTATGTACCAAAGCTTATAAATGAACAAACTGAAAATTTATTAACTTATATTGAAGATGAAATTATTTCTTTAGATAGAGTTATTGATAATATGTTAAATATAGAAATTACTAAATTAGAAAATAAGGTAAGAATAAATACTCCTTCGTATACTAAAGTTATGGAAGGAATTATAGAAAAACATATTGGGGACAATATAAAACAAGTTATGGGGGAAATGTTTAGAAAAGCTTCTAAAAGAAACAATGGGAAAGTTAAAAAGATTAATGCATATAGCAAAAATTTAAAGAAGCTTACAAATGTTTTAGAAAGAACATCTATTGGAGTAAGAACTAATAATTTAAATCATTTAGTAAAAACGATAAAAGCTACATCTATAAAGGGAATCACAGAATCATTAAATGTTTTTACAGATTCAATATTTTTCTTATATGACTCATTAACTTGGAAAACGAAAATAAATGAAATATCAATGGAAGCTATAGATAATTGGGCCAATGATGTTGAGAATGCCATAAGAAAATACTTGGATGAATTAAAAGAAACTAATAAAGAGGAAATAATATCTTTATTTGATGAACTAAGTGAAGAATTTAGTACTAATGAAAAGGCATTAGAAAATATAAGCTCAGAGGAGTTAGTTAGATATAAAAAAGAGATAGAGTTTTTATTGCATAAATGTTTGCTTATATCTTTATAAAAATAGGAAGTGTAGACTGTAGAATAAGTTGCTTAATTGAAAGCAATTGGAATAAAAGCTGAATTGGTTAATTCATTTAGACGTAGATGTTAAATAGTAATAAAAATACATTTACATTAGTAGTATATTATTATATAATTTTAAATGAAATTATTCCTAGGGGTGCCTTAAAAAGCTGAGAGAGCTACTAGCTTAACCCTTTGAACCTGATGTGGTTAGGACCAACGCAGGGAAGTGAGTTTGTCTATTATACTGATTTTGCATTGAAAAATGGTGAATTTATATAAGAAATAGTTCAAGCTTTCTATCTTTGTGGTGGAAAGCTTTTTTTGTTTTAATTTTTAAGTGTAAAAATTACAACAAAAAAACGAATGATGAAGAATTAATGATGAAGGAACAAATTCCATGGGAATTTCAACCTTAATCATTCATCATTAATTATTAATTGTGGTGTTGCCACTAACTGAATTATAAAAGGAGCATTAATATGAAATTATCAGAAGTTTTGTATTTAAGTACAAAAGATATTTGGGATTCGTACTATGAACATCCATTTGTAAAAGGAATTGGAACTGGTGAATTAGAAATAGAAAAATTCAGATATTATATGGTTCAAGATTATTTATATCTTTTAGAATATGCAAAGATTTTTGCTCTTGGAGTTGTTAAGGCAAAAGATGAGGATACAATGAGAATCTTTGCAGAACTTGTGAATTCAACACTAAATAGCGAAACTAATATACATAAAGATTATATGAAAAGACTTAACATATCACATGAAGAAATTGCAAATGCAAAATCTTCATTATCAAATACATCATACACAAATTATATGCTTTGGGTTTCTCAAAATGAGGGATTATTAGAGTTAACAGTAACTGTTTTATCATGCAGTTGGAGTTATAAACTTATAGCAGATAAAATTAGTGAAATACCTGGGTCAACAGAACATGAATTTTACGGTGAATGGATAAGAGGATATATTTCTGAGGAATATAACATAGCAAATAACAATATAATAAATCTTGTTGATAAACTTGGAGATAATTGCTCAAAAGAGGAAATTGAAAATCTTAAAACTATATTTATAAATTGTAGTCGTTATGAATACATGTTTTGGGATATGGCATACAACCATAATAAATGATCAATTGTCAGGGAGCGTGGCGCAGCCACTTTGTTCTATATAAAAAATCATACAAATTTTTTTGAATAAAAGGGATAAAAAGCAAAAGTCAGAGAGTAAAATTAATTGAGCATTGAGCATTGAGCATTGAGCATTGAGCATTGAGCATTGAGCATTGAGCATTGAGCATTGAGCATTGAGCATTGAGCATTGACATACCCAATTAATGTACAAATATAACTAAAAAATTGGAATTTATATTAAAAGGTTAGATAAGGAGATGATAAAAATGCTTGAATTCAAAGATGTAACATTTAAATACCGAGAAGATGATTATACAATGATTAAGAACTTATCATTTTCTATGAAAAAGGGTGATTTTATTTCAATTATAGGTGCTAGTGGCTGTGGGAAAAGCACTATTTTTAGATTGATAAATGGTTTGGAAAAAATGCAGAGTGGTGAAATTTTTATAAATGAAGAGTCTATAAAAAATATTAAAAATTACAGTGCTTATATGCCTCAAAAAGATTTACTTTTTCCGTGGAGGACAATAGGGGGAAATCTATCTCTTCCAATGGAGATACAAAAAATAAATAAAAGTGATAGAGAAAATAGAGTAAATGATATTCTTAATGAAGTTGGACTTTCTAAGTATAAGGATAAATTTCCAAAGGATTTATCTGGAGGTATGAAGCAAAGAGTATCTTTTGCAAGAACGCTTTTAACAGGGTCTGAACTATTACTTTTAGATGAACCTTTTAGTGCTTTAGATTCTCTTACAAGAATTTCAATGCAAGAATGGCTTTTAGAAGAATGGAAGCATTTTAATAAAACAATATTATTTATAACTCATGATGTTGAAGAGGCCATTTTTCTTTCGAAATCAATACTTATAATTCAGAATAGACCTATAACTCATATGGAAAGAATAGAAATTCCTCTTGACTATCCAAGAAGCAGAAGTGATCTACAAAAACCTGAAATTGTAGAATTAAAAGAAAGCCTCATAAGTAGACTTAGACAGAAGGTGGAGATATGAAAAAGAATTTACCATCAATCATATTAATGATAGTGCTACTAGGACTTTGGCAAATCATTGCAATGATAATAAATGCTCATTACATATTACCATCGCCAACACAAATTTTGGTGAAATTATGGATGCTTCGCGAGCCTTTATTTACGGTACATTTGCCAGCAACAATGGGTGTAACAGGGCTTGGACTAATTATTTCTATTGTTTTTGGATTAGCTCTTGCTGTTTTAATGGATATGAATGAGAAAATAGAAAATGCATTATATCCGATTATAATAGCATCTCAAACTATACCAACAACAGCTATTGCACCTCTTTTTGTACTTTGGTTTGGATATAGTATATGGAGTAAGGTTTTGGTAACAATATTAATAACATTTTTTCCTATAACTATAACAGTTTATGATGGATTTAAATCTACTAAGAGAGAAATGGAAGAGCTTTTAATAACTTATGGTGCAACTAAAAAGGACATTTTCATAAAACTTAAAATTCCGACAAGCTTGCCATATTTCTTTTCAGCAATAAAGATGGCAATACCACTTAGTATAATTGGTGCAGCAATAGCTGAATGGCTTGGAGCACAAAGTGGACTAGGATATTTTAGTAAAAGAATGATGAGTCAACTAGATGGTGCAGGCGTATTTGCACCTATTGTGTTATTGTCTGTGGTGGCAATGATTGTAGTTGCAATTGTAAATATACTTGAGAAAAAAATAATTAATTGGAGGAAGGAGATTTAATTATGAATAAAAGAATTTTAGCTTTAGCAATGTCATGTTTAATGACGTTTGCAATGGTAGGCTGTAATAAAACAGCTAACAAATCAGAAACAAATGCAAAGAAAGAACTTGAGGAGGTTAATATCGTCTTAGATTGGTATCCTAATGCAGTTCATGGATTTATTTATACAGCTATAGAAAAGGGATATTATGAACAAGAAGGACTAAAGGTAAACATTCAGTTCCCCGCAAATACAAATGATGCAATTGCACTTACTGCAGCTGGAAAGGCTGATTTAGGTATTTATTATTTACAAGATACAGTAATGGCAAGGGGAAATGAAAATATTCCTATAAAGGCTGTAGGGACGATT
>Ga0302162_10000105_pt1 | contig 25493 bp, 19 predicted proteins | sample I_Fen_E2_2_FD_193501 | JGI IMG/M metagenome (GOLD analysis project Ga0302162, IMG submission 193501) | Peat permafrost microbial communities from Stordalen Mire near Abisko, Sweden - I_Fen_E2_2 | ecosystem: Environmental > Terrestrial > Soil > Wetlands > Permafrost | place: Sweden: Abisko...
GAACGAAGCCAATTCCTTTGCCAGCTCATAATGTTCCTTTGGCGATTTATTATAATCCAGACTCATCTGTATGACCGGAATTTCTGCTTTTGGATACATCCTCCGAATAAAGCTCCAGGTTCCATGATCCAATCCCCATTTTTCATCAGCCTGAACTTGTGTACCGGTAATTGCTTTGATTGCCTCTTTGGCTAATTCAGGATTTCCGGGTGCCGGGTATTGTATTTCGTATAATTCGCTCGGGAAACCACCAAAGTCATGAATAGTTGGTGGAGTCTGCATGGCTGTCACATGAGTTCCCCGTGTTTCCCAATGAGCAGAAATACAAATAATTGATTTTGGCTTTGGAATTGTTTCACCCAGTTTTTTCCAGGTTTCTGTAAATTCATTTTCTTCAATGACATACATAGGACTGCCATGACCAACAAACAACACAGGCATTCTTCCTGTGTTGTTTGAAGAATGAATTAAATTATTCTGATTCGTAATATTCATTATCAATTTTATTTAAATAGAACAACCAACTCTTATACCTGCTAAGCAGATGTTTTCACTTTCAATTAACTGATTGAGAATTCAACATCACAAAGTATTTTCACTTTGTCTGCAACGAGAACACCTCCGGTTTCCAATGCTGCATTCCATACCATACCCCAGTCTTTTCTGTTTATTTCACCGGTAACTGAGAATCCTGCTTTCTTATTACCCCAGGGATCGGTCATTAAACCTCCGAATTCCACGGATAAAACAACTGGTTTAGTAATGCTTTTTATGGTCAGTGTTCCGTTAAGTTCATAATTTTCTTCGTCCTTTTGAGTCATTCCTGTTCCTTCAAAAACAATCTCCGGATATTTTTCAATATCAAAGAAATCAGCACTTTTTAAATGGGCATCGCGGTCAGCAGCTTCTGTATCAATCGACGCTGTCTTGATGGTAACATTTACTTTGGTGGTCGAAAAATCATTTTCAACCATACTTGCTTTTCCTTCAAATTCTTTGAAACTACCCAGGACATTTGAGATCATAAGATGTTTTACCTTAAACTGGATTTTGCTATGCGAAGAGTCAATAACTCCCTGCAGGATTTTTTTTTCTGTTGCTTCCATTTTTTTAAATTTGAATGTTTAATTAATATGTTGAACTTAATGATTATTTACCTAACCCAAGTTGAGTCATGTAGGTCTGGTTATCCCAAAACAGATATTCTTCTATCATAACGCCATTTTCCCAGATACCAACGGTACACATTGGAAGACTGAACGTTTTTCCGGTAGGTTGAATAAATTTTCCTCCTCCGATAGGCATTGGAATCGTAAATGTACCTGTCATTACTCCGGTAACACAAGTCATATTACCTGAACCAAAACGGACAGGATGAATTTTAATCTTGGTATCAGGAGCATAGACAAACATTGCACTAAGGTCAGCAATATGTCGTTCAATACCCATGGTATAATGTCCATCAGGCCAGTTTACTTTAATGTTTTTAGCATGGCTTTCATGCAAACGAACCCATTGTTGATTACTGAACACGGTGAAATCGAGTGTGTCAAATTTTTGAAGGTACTGGGCAACCTGTGCATTGCCGGCAGTCAGTGTTTTGATCTGAGCACGCAAAGCTGCAATCTCTTTTTGGCTTTTTGATTCTTTTTGTGCAGGTGTATTTTGGACTGCACCGACTGATACTGTAATGAAAAGCATTGCCACGAAGGCAACATAGACTAATTTCTTCATTGTTTTTCTTTTTCCGGATTAATAAAATTGAAACCATTTTAATAATGCAAAGATAACATCGATAGAAAACCAATCGGTAACAGTATTTGGAAAATGAGTGGTACTTTTAGGTAATTATTGCACGGGTTATTTCCCTGAATTGTGTTGGCGTAACGGATAGCTTATTCCGGAACACCCTTGAAAAATAAGACTTTTCATTGTAACCCAGATCATAACCTATTTCAGAAACTGATTTATCGGAATGAATCAACAGGTTTTTAGCTTCAATAAGCTTCCGTGTTTCAATGATTTCTGAAACACTTTTCTGGAAATTATTCTTGCAAATAATGTTCAGGTTTCTTTCTGACATATTCATTTTTTCAGCATAAAACGAAACTCCTTCATCTCTCCGGTAATTTTCTTCCAGAATTTTCAGGAAATTATTAAAGGTTGCTATTTGTGACGCTTTTACAGAACTTTCAACTGGGATATTCCTTTTTCGCTCTGCTTCTACCATGGATATTAATCCGGTAGTTAGATAACGAATAGTCTGAAAATCAGGATTCTCTTGTTCATATTCAAGCTGAATGATTTCACATAGACTGGTAAACCGGGCAGAACAACCATTGGAAGCCAGGGGTATGCTGGTAGATGCAAAGAAATTGGAATAAAAGCTTAACTTGGAATCAGGGATAAATTCATTCTGATAATTAATAATCCAGCCTCTCAAATCATCATGTTCTACCACCCGATGCATTTTACCCATTGAGATATAACTCAACGAAGGAGCTTTAATAGTTTCTGCCTGATAGTCAATATAATGTTCCAGGCTGCCCTCAGTAACAATAACTATTTCCTCAAAATCATGATAATGCGCATCTTCCCGTTTTGCCCGAAGATTCTCAACAACTTCTTTCGTTATTTTAAATATATGAAAAGGCTTATCCATCTGATAATAAAATGATTGTTTATGAATTATGAATTAATCACCCTGCCCATCCTTCCCTGTCCAGGTTGCGGTAATTGATGGCTTCCGCCAAATGGTTAGACTGTATATTTTCAGAATCATCCAAGTCGGCAATTGTGCGGGCTACCTTGATGATCCGGTCATACGCCCTGGCCGATAAATTCAACCGTTGCATGGCATTCTTCAACAACTCAGAGCCTGGTTTGTCAATCCTGGCAAATTCCCGCATTTGTTTTGATGACATTTGTGCATTGCAATACACGCCCTCAATCTCCCGGAATCTCACCTCCTGAATCTGTCTGGCTTTTATGACCCGATCCCGAACTGTCGCGCTACTTTCCGACTCTTTCATTTCCGAAAGTTTTTCAAACGGCACCGGAATTATTTCAATATGTATGTCTATCCGGTCGAGTAATGGTCCCGATATGCGGCTTAGGTATTTTTGCACGACACCCGGTCCGCATACACAGTCCCGGTCAGGATGGTTGTAATAACCACATGGGCAGGGATTCATGGATGCTACCAACATAAAGCTGGCAGGATATTCTATGGCAAATTTAGCACGTGAAATGCATATCTTACGGTCTTCAAGGGGCTGACGCATGACTTCCAGCACGGTACGTTTAAATTCAGGCAATTCATCCAGAAAAAGCACACCATTGTGAGCTAAGGATATTTCACCCGGTTGCGGGAATGTTCCCCCACCGACTAATGCTACATCAGAGATGGTATGATGGGGACTTCGGAATGGTCGTTGTGATATCAGGGAAGTATTGCTGTCAATATTTCCGGCAACTGAATGGATCTTCGTGGTTTCCAATGCTTCCTGAAGTGACAGGGGAGGCAATATGGTAGGTATTCTTTTCGCCAGCATCGATTTACCTGCTCCCGGAGGCCCTACCATGATAATATTATGTCCACCCGCCGCAGCTACTTCCAGTGCTCTTTTCACATACTCCTGCCCTTTCACATCAGCAAAATCTATTTCTGATAGATTCAGGTTACTGAAAAACTCGTCCCGTGTATTTACAATGGTGGGATCAAGAGTTGATGTTCCGTTAAAGAAATCGATTACTTCCGTAATACTTTCAACCCCGTAAACGTTCAGATTATTAACTACAGCTGCTTCCCGGGCATTTTGTTTTGGCAATATAAATCCTGTATAGCCTTCTTCACGGGCTTTAATGGCAATGGGTAACACACCTTTTATCGGCCTCAATCCGCCATCCAGTGATAACTCACCCATGATCACATATTTACCCAGACTTTCCTCTTTAAGGGTATTCGAAGCAGCCATGATCCCTATAGCCATGGGTAAATCATATGCCGAACCTTCTTTGCGAATATCAGCCGGCGCCATGTTAATGACAATCTGTTGATGTGGAAACTTATTTCCGGTATAACTCAGTGCGGAAGCTATGCGCTCATGACTTTCTTTTACGGCATTGTCCGGCAACCCGACATGTAAAAACCGTACTCCCTGACTCACATTTACTTCAATAGTAACAATCGTAGCGTTTATACCTTGTACAGCTGCGCCAAAAGTTTTCACCAACATGCTAGTTTCGATTTAAGATGGATTACTTAAAAATCATCAACACATTAAAAGCAAAAAAGACTATTCGTATTTTGCAATCTTATTGAACGAACCAAGTTAGACTCATTCGGATATCATAAATAAATCGGATTCACTTAGCAAATTATAATCTGAATGATAAATTATATCAGCTGGCTGAAAAGCTTCAAACTTTCAAACTTCAGACTCTTTAAAAAGCATATCCGACATTCAGTGACAATGGAATCTTCACAGCACCATTTAACGGGAAGATATTTCCATTTGAATAATGACCGATTTTCAACTCTGCATTCAGGTTCCTTTTCTCACCAAAGAATATACCTGCTCCCATAGTATCCTGAAACGTAAAACGCTCGCCGGTATCAACTCCATCAATAATAACTTTCGAAATATAGCTTGGCCCTGCAACAGAATAATAAAAGTAAGCATCCACAGGTTTTGTATGCAAAAAGTTAAACCTAAATTCAGGAAAAACAGAAAGAGTAAAAAACGTTTCCTTTGCCGGATTGCTTAGACCGCTTCCTACACCCTTGCTTTGCCATACAGAACCGCTTACTCCCCAATCCAGGGCAAATAATTTAGCCGTATGGAATATATTTCGATGATAGTTCACCGATAATCCCTGGAATACTTCGGCATCACCTCCCCAAAACAGACTTACCTTTTCAAGCGAATTATTGAGTCCATACCCCATGAAATTATTTGAATACCCTATTTGAAGCCATTGTTTCGGATTAATATAGCCTGTTTTAGCGGCCTTTTCAATCTTGCTATCCGAAGTTTTCGTCAACTTATAATTGAAACCGGCTGATAGAAAGGTCGTAGCCGGTTGATGATCGGAAGATTTTTCAGGAGTGTATGCACCACTCACCATCAAACGCCAATTATCGGTCAAATGATAATTAATCCCGGCACCGAGCAACACCGTCGGATAAGTGATACCGGTAACTATCGGCGTTCCATCCATAGCATTAAACCCATGCCTGGTGACAATACCTAAACCAACTTCTCCATTTAGCGAAATGCGGCTTGTAATTGGCAACTGAGGCCTTAATGTAAGTCCGCCCACATTCATCCACACCGAGCTTCTTTCTCTCTTCACTTCACCCCCTTCATTCTGGTCATAATAATAGGATACCCAATAAACCGGGCGCATATAGGTCAGCTGAGCCGATAAATACTTATTAAACTCATACCCGTATAGTACTAACCGAACAGCGGGGTGCTTTACAACAACATTGCTGAATACATAACCGGCATGAGGCAAAAAAGACCCTGCCCCAAAATCATAATTTATAGAACCCACACTTACCCCAAAATAAGCATTACGTAATGCAAGTGGCAATTGTGCACGTTCATCCTGAGCCATAGAGTTGAATGAGAAAATTACAAATAAAAGAGAAAAAATAATTTTAAGGAAAGAAAATTTCATTGTTATGTCCAATATTAAACTTATTGATAAATTGTTTCTCATTCAAAGAAATGAAAAAAAACTGATTAGCCCTTGAACAAATGTTCAATTGATTGCAAAAATAGTTAATATATTTAATACTTAATCAATTATGGCGGAATTTTCTAAAAGTAATCCGTAATTCGGCTTTTCTAATCCTGTTATTTAAAAAAAATAGCCGGAACAATAATTGTTCCGGCATATTTATCGAGATTAATAAGTTCCTTATTTAAGCTTTCTCTGACAAATAACTTGCAATTCCATCCTGAGTAGCAACTAATGCTTTTTCACCTTTCTTCCAGTTTGCAGGGCAAACTTCACCATACTCTTCTGTAAATTGTAAAGCATCAATCATTCGAAGCACTTCATCCACGCTACGTCCAAGTGGCATATCGTTCACAACCTGATGACGTACAATTCCTTGTTTATCGATCAGGAAAAGGCCTCTATAAGCTTTTGGTTCCCCTACAAATGTTTCATTTCCTTCTTCATCATACTCGTCCTCACCGGCCAGTACATCATAGGCTTTGGATATAGAATGTGTCTGGTCTGCCACCAACGGATAATTCACTCCCTGAATCCCACCCTGGTTTTGCGGTGTTTGAAGCCATTTCCAGTGCGAAAACTCTGAATCGGTTGAGGCACCGATCAAAACAGTATTTCTCTGGTCAAACTCTGATGCTTTGTCCTGAAATGCAATTAATTCAGTTGGACAAACAAATGTAAAATCTGCCGGATAAAAGAAGAATACAACATACTTTTCTCCAACAAACTGTTCCAATGAAAAATTCTCAACAATTTCATTCCCATTTATTACAGCCTTGCTGCTAAATACGGGTGCTTTTTTTCCTACTAATACAGACATTTTCTTTTATTTTTTAATTGGTTAGTATTTTATAATGCAAAAATAAACATATACTATTTGAATACATCATAAATTCCTATAGAGTTTATCAATATCCAAATAGGGAAAACTTATTAACAGTAACTAAGATTACAAATTAAAAGCAAATTCAGGAATTGCTGGATTTAATTGACGATTAGGTATGATTTGTGTTCTATATTTAAACGCCTGAAAAAATAAATTGTTTAATCCTGATGAGTTATTTATCATCTTTGTAGTACCCGCGTTTCATTTCAAGTGGGGCAATTGCTGCACTAAAAGAGAACATATCCTACACATCCGGGACTCAATAATTACTGATTTCGACAGACTGCTATATTCATTTCATTAACTTAAAACTATTTGCGTGTTCAAAACTATATTTTGTCGCAGTCCATTCGCCATCTCTCCATGACCACTTTTAGGTTAAACAGTACATTATCCCTTAGTAACCCGTATATATTCCTTATATATTCCGTATTTAAATAAATATGGAATATATATGGAACATATATGGAATATATATGGAACATATATGGAATACCGGTGAATAGATGGCGAACAAAAAACGAACAAAAGGTGGAGCAATTGTACCGAAAGAGCAAATTACTGAGAGATGAATGCCGAAAAGGCAATAAAAAAACGAATATAAACCTCAAAACATTCTTGTTCTTAAGGTGTATACTCGTTTTAAAACTGGATAAGAGATAAATACAGTTTAGTAAATCATATCTGTCAACCTGTTTATATTTGTATGATTTTCAAATCACAATTTCAGGTACCGGTCATTGATATTGGGAAGATGAAATGAGACAATCATTGTGCAATTGCAGTCATTCTCAAAAGGACAATCGCTTTATAATGAGCGTTTCCGGATTAAACCTTATAAATAAGGACAGTGGCATAGGCCGAAATTCCTTCCTTACGACCCACAAAACCCATTTTTTCGGAGGTGGTAGCTTTTAGTGAAATTAAATCGGCCTCAACTCCCATCACTTCGGACAAGCAGCTCTGCATGGCTGGAATAAAGGGATTTAGCTTTGGCTCTTCGGCACAAACCGTACAATCCGCATTTCCAAATTCATATCCATTTTTACGAATCAGAACCATGGTTTCCAACAATAATATCTTACTGTCGATATTTTTAAACTCGCTTGAATTATCCGGGAAATGGAAGCCAATATCACGCAAATTTGCGGCTCCCAAGAGAGCATCACACAGCGCATGAATCAACACATCTGCATCTGAATGGCCCAACAGCCCGATAGCATATTCAATGTGGATTCCACCTAACCATAATTCACGTTCGGGTGCAAATGCATGCACATCATAGCCAAAGCCTACACGTATATTCATAATCAAAGATAAAATTTAAACAGAAAAACGGTTGTACCAACCTGAAGGAAGAGAACAACCGTTTCAATTATACTTAAAATAAAAAAGTTTTATCTAACAAAACTATTCAATTATCTCACAAGATTTTTCAACCCAAACAAATCAAACGAAAGGGTAAAACGCAACGTCTGGTCAAGTGGATTTGATTGAGAGGTAGAAATGACATAGGCAGCATCTAACTGGAATACATTCAGTTTAAAACCGGCACCTGCTGTAAAATACTTACGGTTTCCCTTATACTGGCTTTCATTAAAATACCCACCACGAACAAAGAATTGATTATTATAAGCATACTCAGCTCCCAGCGACCACATTACCTCCTGCAGTTCTTCTTTAAATCCGCCCGGAGCATCAGTAAATGAATTAAATATACCGGCTATAGGGGACATCTTATTATAGGCAGTAATATCCGCAGCAGTTGGATTTAATTTTGGAGTAGGCACCAACAATTTATTTAAATCGAGATTCACCGAAATCTTATTATAATTGTCGAGAGGATAATCGAATGATCCACCGACGCGTAGATTGGTAGGTATAAAATTGCTCGTTTCATTCTGATCATACGATATTTTTGAACCGATATTTGAGATATTCACACCAAATGACAATGTCCCATCAACGCCTTGTAAGGCAACCGGACTTTTATAATAAGCAGCAACATCGGCAGCAACCGATGAACCAGGATACATTTCAGATCCTCCTGAAAGATTTATCCCATTATTCAAATCAGAATAAATAAATCGTAACGCAATTGATGCAGAAAATTTTTCTGAAAGCAAACGGGAATAGGCTAAATCTACTGCAACTTCATTAGGGTGTGCTGAACCTTGTGGATACCCAAGCTGATCCATCAACGTAATATCACCTAATGAAAAATAGCGCAATGAAGCACTTAGAGCCTGGCGTTGATCGAACTTCCAGTATCCGGCAAGATAGGCTAAATCTATATCGCTAACCAATTTTCGAAGCCAGGGGGTATAAGAGACAGATAATCCGGCATCACTTTCCATAAAAACATATTTGGCAGGATTCCAGAATTGGGAGTTAATATCCGGGGTTGATGCTACACCAACATCACCCATACCACCAGCGCGTGCATCGGGAGCAATAGAAAGAGAAGGAACAGCTGTTACAATCGGATTATTTACTTGAGCTAAAGCACCTGCCGAAAATGATAGAATAATGCATACGGCTAAAAGGTTATTTTTCATTCGATATATATATATGTTTTAATTATTGCAATATTAGTAAAACTTATTCATAAATTGTACTATTAACGTAGAATTTTGATATTATTGTTCTACAACCAACAATTTATTGGTTTTGGAAGTAAAATCACTATTCGTTGTTTTAATACTTACCCGATAAAAGTAAATTCCAGTTTTTACTTTTTGACCTGAATTGGCGATTAAATCCCAGGAGATATTATCTGTTGATGATTGAGTGAACGACCAGATTTCACGTCCACTGATATCGAATACTTCAACCCGGGTATTAAGTACCGTTTCGGGTCTATCATGCTTAACAATTATATAAGTCAGAGTTTTTGCAGGATTGGGATAATTATAAACCGTAAAAATTTCAGGGTTTAAACCCGTTACTACCTCAAAAGCAGTAGTTTTTGTCGTTGAATTATTCAGCAAATCCCAGACACGAAATGTTAGGGTGTGTTTCCCATTTTCCATTGCAGGCAATTTGTAGTTTACAACACCAGTTGTATAGCTATTTGTATTTGCCTGAAAACAATCATTGAGTATATAGGATTGTAAAGGATCCTGATCAATGGTCAACATTATATCGTGCCCAATCCCACTCCCGACAGTATTTATACCATCACTATCACTTACATTTGCAATGAACAAAGGAGCTTCATTCACTTTATCGCCTGATACAAAACTTTCGGAATTTAAATACAAATCAGCCTTAGGCCCGATAGTATCATTTGCATAACTTATCTCTGTACCGCCAATAATGAAATTTTCAAAATAGCCCTGTGCTTCATAATTATTGGTATCATCGTTTGCATAATAATCTATTCTACCTCCCCCAAAATTATATTTTATATCTTTTGGAAGCATGAAAGATAAACTATACTCTCCCTTTACCACTTTAGCATCCCCAGAGAACAAGATATTAGGCCGATCATAATACGTCATGGCACCATCACCTTCATTATTCAAAGTTGTTATCTTTTGCACCTTATCGTAAACAACAGCGTGAACACTCCCATTGAAATTATCAATTTTCTGTCCATCCTGGTCGGCAATTACACCTTGAATGGTTGCCACAGACAAAGCACGCAATGTATCGTTCCCCAATGTTGTACTTTCATTCACCTTGGTAGTAACAACCTGATATTTTGTCGGGTAATTTAATTTTAGTGCCGGATCGCCAACAAATACGTAGGACAATTTATTAGTTTCATAACCGAGACTATTCTTTGTATAAGCTAATACATCACCTATACGAAGATGTTCTCCATTTTGCTTTTTCAGTAAGGTTTCACAAAACAATTTATCCAAATTGAAATTTTGGGATGCATATACCGGACGGGTAGCAGCTAATATCCCTATTCCACCTCCTGATGGATTAAAAAGGACTTCTTCTCCTGCAGAAAGGATTTGATCATCAAATTGCAAGAAATCACAGGTAGCTGCGACAAACAGGGGTAAATGTTGATTGGATAATGATTTTATATCGCTAAAAGTAAGGATCGATTCATTTGCCCAACCACCGGAGGAAGCATGCCCTGTGTAATTAAGCACAAACAATCCTGATCTTAATAAATTCAACAAACGGCTTTTAGCCACCGGATAGCTTTGACCGCTTGCATTTATTTCCTGAACATATGCATCTAAGTAAATTTTACTTATCTGAAACGCAGGGAATTTATTAGCCAGTGACACTGTTATATTATCAGCCTGGGTAGAATGCAAAGCACCATCGCCATCATCTGCCACAAAACACAGCTGATTTTTCCAATAATCTTTTCCTTGATTATTCATATAACTAATGGTCTTATTAACAACATCAGTTGCCTGTTGAGAGGTCGTTACAGTAAAACGACCTACGCCAATATCCATTAAATCAGAGGGGACCTGAGATCCTTCATTATCGTCCAATAATGCAAAATAGTCATCTGTAACATACGTAGATGTCAAAATCAAAGAATTATCAGCCTGATAGGTCATAATAAAATTATTGCCGGAATCAGATCGTACACTTCGGTTATCGTAGGACCCTTTCCCAAAAAGCAATAAATACTTTGGTAAAGCAGCTTTGTTATTTGATTGTAGCGCCCTGTCATATAACATTTTCATCAACCAGCGATAGGCAGTGGCATCAGGTGCTCCGGATGAAAATTCATTATATACCTGATCGGTAGTAACAACTTCCACTGTCATATTATCCTTATCACGATGTGCTTGCGCAAGAGTTTCGGCTTGAGATAAAAAATCAGGATGAGTGATGATTACCATGTCGGCCTGTGCTATTCCATGAAGATTTTGATTTGTAACAGTACCTATTATCTCAGGTTTCTGAAATGAGGATGAAGTAGTCGGATCAATTGCCAGGTATTTCTTAACCTCATTGCCTGAGTCTGTAAATGATATTTTGCTATTTACAATCTCTGTAGGGATTTTACTGATATTCTGAGCATCTGTTATATCCCAAATCTGGACATTGGAATTTGCATTACTTAACAGGTATTGATTAAACGAGGACTGTCCTAAAAAATCGACATTCTGAAATTGCATGGCAGAGCCACTCATTATTAGTTTTCTGCGTGCATTTACTTCAAGATAATTCAAATACCCAACTGAAGTACTGGTTGATTTCACGTATGAGATATTGAAATTAAATGCATCGGTTTGAGGTGTAAAGGTATAAATGGCTGAAGCACCTACACCCATTTCATATTGGGTATCGGCAATTTGACCAACAGAAAGTGACTTTGTTTGTTGACTATTTAAATTGAGTAAAAAGTTAGAAGCAGCTGACGATGATGCAGCAACATCAAGATGCACAGTAGTAGAATTTGTAAGAACCGGATTCGGAAAGGTAAAAGGGAAATTATAAGAGGTAACATCATTGAAAGTTTCACCATAAAATTCTTTACCGGACAGGGTTAGGTTTAGTAAGTCCTTTTCATACACTTGATAATCAACAAATTCATCAACAGTATTAATTGTCGGAGAAGTTGGTAAAGTAATTTGTTTCTCTTCAATTTTCTTTCCCACCCCAGCATCAGATGAAACAAAATAATACCCATAATTGGAATATGGATTGATTATATGCGTAAACATGGATTTAGTACTATCATACGACCATTTATTTATACCCTGAGCATAAAATAAAATATAATCACCTGAATTGAAAACACCATCAGAGCCTTTATTCATATATACGGCAACTTCAGGTAAATCATCTACTTTTGTCAATGAAAAACTTTGTTCCAGAACACCACCGCCAAAACCAAAAATGCGAACATTTGCAGGATTAACGCCCATTGAGACTAAATCTTCATAAGTCAGTTTATAAGCTCCACTATTTGTTATTTTAATTTTCACAAACTTGCCCTGAGATAAAAGAGACGATGTTGTATACGTTCTTGTATTTATGGATGATACTTTTTGAGGGAGAGACGATTTTAAAATCTGTAAATCAAAAGATTGAAGTTTTACGATGATGCCACCTTGTATCACAAAAGGTAAAACGCTCACATTAAAGAAATTTACCCCTTGTTGAGACAAGACTTGTGTTTTAATTTCCAGATTCTGCGGAATTGAATTAACCCTACTTAATAGTGCATTTTCTTCGTTTGTCAATGGAATATAAACCGGATTTAGTATCTTAACATCGTAAGAAAAAGCAGGGTCACAAACTATTCTGTGGTTAAAGTATGGCAAATGGCTTTCAGCAGGATACTGAGCACTATCAAATGATATCACATTTATGGATGAAGTCCCGACATACCACTTTTCAACGCCTTTCCAATTTAAATTGTAAGGAATAGTTTGTTGAGCATTAGCAGACAATACACCAACTAAGGAAAGAAAAAAAGAGAGAAGAAAGTTTCTGTATTTCATGCAAAAATAAAATCCTTTTATAAACCATATAACGTAATAACGATTTAAATAGTTGTTTATTATTATTTGAAATAATATTAAACATCAACTATTTAACCTGAAAATCGAACATCTTTTTATCAAAAATATACCCTTCCAATCTATCTCCTATAGAGACTTTACCAACACCCACGGGAGTACCTGTAAAAAGAATATCGCCAATCTTAATTGTAAAAAAACGACTTACATAAGCAACAAGATCATTAATAGGAAAGATCATATCTGAAGAGTTTCCATTTTGCACAGTTTTACCGTTTAGATCTAATCGGAACTGAATATTTTGAATATCTTTCAACTCAGTTACGGGTATAAAATTACCTATAACGGCTGAATTATCGAACGCTTTACTGATTTCCCACGGTTTACCTTCCGCCTTTAGTTTTCGTTGCAAATCACGGGCAGTAAAATCGACACCTAATCCAATTTCAGCATAATAACGGCTTGAAAATATCGCATCAATATTCTTGCCCAACCTATTGAACTTTACAATCAGTTCAGTTTCATAGTGTAATTCTTCAGTAAAATCAGGAATAAAAAAAGGTTTGTTATTTTTAAGAAGAGCAGTGTCCGGTTTCATAAACACAACCGGTTCTTGAGGGTTTTTACTATTTAATTCTTTATTGTGTTCAACGTAATTTTGACCAATGGCAAATATTTTCATTTTGTTTTTAGCTGTTTCTGATTTAAAACTCTTATCTTTTCTTCTTCTGTTATAGCATTTAAGCGATTAAACATCACCGCCAAATGAGCATAAATAGAAGTATTCTGTACAATCACATTTCCGGGGACTCTAATTCGGAATGGCGTAAAGTTCCAGATTGCCTTTATGCCACCGGCAATCATTATTTCGGAAACCATTTGAGCTTTATCAACAGGAACAGTCAAAACGCCAATATTAATTCCGGTTTGCTGCTGAAGCTCCACAAATCGATCGATATGATGAATAGGAACATGGTTAATACTGGTTCCTGACAATTCATACTTAACATCAAAACCTGCCACTATTTCCAGCCCAAACTGTTCCAGTCCATTATCATGCATTAGCGCACCCCCTAAACTTCCAACCCCGAATAAAAAAGCCTTATGAGAATTGGTAAAACCTAAAAATGATTCAAGAATTCCAACAAGTTCTTTTACATCATAACCCACTCTTGTTCGTCCAGATATATTAACATAAGATAAATCTTTTGCCACCATTGAGGCATCAACAGCAATATTCTTAGCTATCTGTGTAGACGACAAATACATTTCGCCATCTTTCAAAACTAATTGAGCATAAGCGAGATACCATGGCAAACGTCTCAAAGTTGGTTCAGGAACTTTGAAATGTATAGATGCATGAATATTAGACATTTTAATCAAAATTTAAATTATTAACCCGCAAAAATAATCATTTATTTCAAACGAGAGTATACAACAGCCATTAAAAAACATTCATTGTGCTTTTTAGATAGAATGCAAATTTTTTATTCGGCTAAATTGCTTAACTTTGCAAGCTAAATTCAATTCACAGAAAAAAGCATTTCAATCAAAGTTATTTACTTATTCTCAATACATTATGGAGTACAATTTCAGAGAAATAGAACAAAAATGGCAATCATACTGGAAAAAAAACCACATTTACAAAACACAAATTAATCAAAACAAACCTAAATTTTATGTTTTGGATATGTTTCCGTATCCTTCCGGTGCCGGTTTACATGTTGGTCATCCACTAGGTTATATTGCCTCTGACATCTTCAGCCGTTACAAACGCCTGCAGGGATTCAATGTACTTCATCCAATGGGATATGATGCATTCGGATTGCCGGCAGAACAATATGCCATTCAAACCGGCCAACATCCGTCGGTTACTACCAAGAAAAACATTGCTCGTTATCGTGAGCAATTAGATAAAATAGGATTTTGCTATGATTGGGACCGTGAAATTCTCACCTGCGAACCAGACTATTATCATTGGACACAGTGGGCATTTATACAAATGTTCAATCATTATTTTAATACCCGGTTACAAAAAGCTCAACCAATTGAATTGTTGATAAAAGCTTTTGAAACATCCGGAACAGACGGAATTCAAGCTGCTAGTACCGAAGACTTAAAGTTTACTGCCCAGGAATGGAACTTAAAATCAGAAAAGGAACAACAAGAAACCTTACTCAATTATCGTATTGCATATCTAGCTGACTTGAAAGTAAACTGGTGTCCGCAATTAGGGACTGTTTTAGCCAATGATGAAGTAAGTGAGGGAGTTTCAGTTCGTGGAGGTTATTCTGTTGAACAAAGAGTCATGCGACAATGGAGTTTGCGTGTTTCTGCCTATGCTCAACGGTTATTAGATGGTCTGAGCACAATTGATTGGACTGATTCATTAACTGAGACTCAAAAGAACTGGATCGGGCGTAGTGAAGGAGCAGAACTACGGTTTGATATAAAAGGACAGGATTTTAATTTCGAAGTATTTACAACCAGGGCTGATACCATTTATGGGGTTACTTTTATGGTTCTTGCACCGGAAAGTGAACTGGTAAAACGACTTACCTCTCAGGAACAAACTGAGGACGTTCAAAATTACCTGGATGCTACAAAAAAACGTACTGAACGTGAACGATTGGCAGATCGCAGAGTTACAGGGGTTTTCTCGGGTTCTTATGCTATCAATCCGGTAAGCGGAACGGAAATTCCTATCTGGATTAGCGATTATGTATTAGCAGGTTATGGAACCGGAGCCATTATGGCAGTTCCGGCACATGATAGCCGTGACTATGCATTTGCAAAACACTTCAATTTACCCATCATCCCTTTAATTGAAGGATGCGATGTTAGTGAAGAAAGCTTTGATGCAAAGGAAGGTATTATGATGAACTCCGGGTTTCTGAATGGACTCAACATAAAACAAGCGATTGCCAAAGCGAAAGAATATATTTCAGAAAAGCAGTTAGGTCGCTTAAAAGTAAATTTCAGGTTGCGTGATGCTATTTTCAGTCGTCAACGCTATTGGGGAGAGCCATTCCCTGTTTATTACAAAGACGAAATGCCTTATATGTTAGACGAAAGCTTACTGCCGTTGGAATTACCTGAAATAGATAAATTTCTGCCGACAGAAAAAGGAGAACCACCACTTGGGAGGGCAAAAGACTGGCATACAAAAGATAATTTCCCGTTAGAATTATGTACCATGCCTGGCTTTGCCGGATCATCCGCTTATTATCTACGGTATATGGATCCAAAGAACAATAAGGAATTGGTAAGCCCTGAAGCAAATCACTACTGGCGAAATGTAGATTTATATATCGGAGGGACAGAACATGCTACCGGACACCTTATTTATAGTCGTTTTTGGAATAAGTTCTTATTCGACCTTGGATTAGTTTGTGAGGATGAACCTTTCAAAAAACTGATTAACCAGGGCATGATCCAGGGACGAAGTAATTTTGTATACCGCATAAAAAACTCCAATACATTTGTTTCATTGAATTTGAAGAATCAATATGAAACTACACCGATACATGTTGATGTCAATATTGTTTCTAATGATATTTTAGATCTTGATCGATTTAAAAACTGGAACCCTGAATACAAGAATGCAGAATTTATTCTGGAAGATGGTAAGTATTATTGTGGTTGGGCAGTTGAGAAAATGTCAAAATCGATGTACAATGTAGTGAACCCTGACGATATTGTTGAAAAATACGGTGCAGATACATTACGTTTGTATGAGATGTTCCTGGGGCCACTCGAGCAATCAAAACCATGGGACACCAATGGGATTGATGGTGTACATCGTTTTTTAAAACGTCTGTGGAGTTTATTCTACAAAGAGGACAGATTACTCGTAACAACCGAGATTCCTACTTCTGAAGAGCTGAAAGTATTGCATAAGACGATCAAGAAAATCACGTATGACATTGAGAACTTTTCTTACAACACTTCGGTATCGGCATTTATGATTTGTGTAAATGAACTTTTCACACTAAAATGCAATAAGAAAGCCATTCTTGAGCCTCTTGTGATTTTATTGACCCCTTTTGCTCCTCATATTGCAGAAGAATTATATCATGCTCTGGGGAATACGAATACTGTTTGTGATGCTGTTTTCCCTGTGTGCAACGAAGATTATCTGAAAGAATCATCTTTCAATTATCCGATTTCTTTCAACGGAAAAGTACGCTTTACGCTTGAACTTCCGGTAGATATGAGCAAAGAAGATATTGAAAAAATTGCCATGGCTAATGAACAAACGGCAAAGTATCTTGATGGAAAAACGCCTAAGAAAGTCATTGTTGTTTCCGGCAAAATAGTAAATATCGTTTTATAATCTTGTCATTAACTAACAGAATAGATTAAAATGAATCTCAAATCAATTACAAAGGACACTTGGATTTCCATTCGGGAATACATCATTATAGCTTTTGGTTTATTAATGTATAGTGCTGCCTGGAAAGGATTCCTGCTTCCGCACTTTATTACAGGTGGTGGCGTTACGGGTATTGGTGCTATCTTGTTTTATGCTACCGGCATTCCAATTTCTGTAACTTACTTTGCAATAAACTCTGTATTGTTAGTCATTGCTATTCGAACTGTCGGACTAGCATTCAGTCTTCGAACCATCTATGGAGTAGCGGTGTTAACATTGTTTTTCGTATTTTTACCGCAAGCAGTTCCGGGAACATTTGTCGGAGCTGAAGATAATTTCATGGCTTGTGTAATTGGTGGATTATTATCCGGTGCAGGAATTGGTATTGTATTTTTAGCTAACGGAAGTTCGGGAGGGACTGATATTATAGCCAAAGTGGTCAATAAATATCGGAACATTACACTTGGCAGAGTTTTGCTCTACTGCGATGTCTTAATTATTTGTTCCTCCTATTTCTTCGATTTTGGTAGTCTGGAGAAAATTGTCTATGGCTTAACAACTATGGCCATCTCAACAATTGCTGTGGATATGGTCATAAACGGAGTACGGCAATCTGTTCAGTTTTTTATTTTTTCAAAGGAATATGAACAAATTGCAACAAGAATCAATGTAGACCTTCATAGGGGAGTAACAATATTAGATGGCATGGGTTGGTACTCAAAAGATCCTGTAAAGGTGATCACGGTTGTTGCCCGCAAGAATGAATCAATTAAAATTTTTAGGATTGTCAAAGATATTGATCCGAATGCATTTATCTCTCAATCTTCAGTTATTGGCGTTTACGGCGAAGGGTTTGATGTCATCAAAGGCAAATAGCAGACGAACTTGATTATTTAAAGTTTTTGGATAAGTGATGATTTAAAACAAAAAATGTTGAGTGCCATGACGTGGTCTACCTTAGATTGATTCGGTCAACAAGCAGTTCAGTTCGTTATTGGGTTGATATTGGCCCGACTGCTAAATCCAGCAGGATACACTTTAATTTGAAAATAAAAAGGAATGAACAAAACCATTAAAATACATTTCGTCGATTTCTGGAATGGCTTTGATCCGGAAGATAATTTCTTTATTAAGAGGCTTCGATTATACTACACAGTCATACTTGATTCTAAACCTGATTATTTATTTTACTCCCATAATGGCACTGAAAATCTCAAATATAATAGTTGTATAAAGATCTACTTTTCCGGCGAAAATGATGTGCCTGACTTTAATCTATGTGATTATGCTATTGCTTTTCATCACATCACATTTGAGGATAGATATTTCCGATTTCCATTATATACACTTTACAACTGTTTTGAGAAAATTTCAGGTTCAGAATTCAATCAAAGCAATTCAGCTAGACTATTAAACCGTAAGTTTTGCAATTTTGTAGTTTCAAATTCTAAAGGTGCAGATCCTATTCGAGAACTATTTTTCAAGAGGCTTAATGAATATAAAAAAGTTGATTCCGGAGGAAGATATTTGAATAATATTGGTCAGCCGGTTCTTGATAAATTAGAATTTATCAAGAACTATAAATTTACAATTGCCTTTGAAAACAGCTCATTATCAGGCTACACCACTGAAAAATTAATTGAACCAATGGCTGCTTCTTCAATACCAATCTATTGGGGAAATCCAAATGTTCAGTCAGACTTTAATAAAAAATCTTTTGTATGTGTAAATGATTTTGAAAACATTGATGAAGCTATCAAAAGAATTATTTACTTAGACACAAATGATGAAGCTTATATAAACATGTTGTCAGAAAAACATTATAACTCAGATCAAAAAAGTTACCAGGAGTGGATGGATGGTTATGATACTTTTATACGCAACATAATTGACCAACCCATTAAGAACGCAAAACGATGCACTGACTTTGGTTATGCAAAACAGTATAAAAAGAGAAAATACATAATGGCAAAAATGGGTTCTGTTCCGATTTTAAAATATATTATTCGAAAACTAAGTTATTTACCATAAACAGACTGGATCAAAACAAACCTCTGCGATACGAACTAATTATCGGACATATATTGGACAAAAACAATCTTATTTGACGTGAACGGAATAGATTTTTAATCAAATACTTTAAAACATTCCGAACCTGTAAATTCAACAGCCTTTTGCTTTCTGAATCCGGAAATTCTTTTTTATATCTTAGAATATCTTTGCATACAATCAATCGGTAATCAATGTTTCTTTGGGATACAGAGGATGTCATTGTTGAATTCGGGCGAATTCTTCTATGGAAAAAACTACGTTTAATAAAACCTACTCTTTGTGCTGATAAATACAGGATTATTGTAAATAAAACATCTTCGTATAAAACTCCAGGTAGAAACTCCAGCCCAATAGCGTTTAAATAGTCTTTTCTAATAAAACTAAGACAGACACTACACGAATAGCCGTTATGTTGGTTCAGCTCTTTTAAAATTTCTTTTCCAGTATAGAGGCTTTTAGTTAGGTGTTGCGTTCTTTCATAATTGGGACTAAAACCTTTCTTTATGTCTTGTTGATAAAATGAAGCACCATCAAAAATCAAAAAATCGTAAACGTCATCCATCATTTTTTGATAACACAACTCAAGGCAATCAGAATTAAGAATATCATCGCTATCAAAGAAATACAGGAACTCTCCACTTGCCATTTCAATCCCCTTATTCCGGCACACTGACACCCCAACATTCTTATCAAATGACATTACCTGAATACGTGTATCCTTTTGCGAAAAGGTTTCTAATATCGACAATGAGTCATCATCCGAGCCATCATTTATAGCAATAATTTCAATATCCTGTAATGATTGTTGCACTATTGAATTAATCGCCTCAGTAAGATATTCTGCTGTATTATAAACGGGAATTATAACGCTAACTTTAACTGGATTCATGTGGATATCTATTTTTCAAACTATTTCTTGACAATGAAAAGAAAACACATCTTAGTAATTGGAAGTTTTTTAATGAGGACTTTATTCTTATAAAAAACAGATAATGCATTTTGAAGAACTGAATTATTACGTATCTGCTTAAAAAAATCAAAAGAGCGAAAAAACTTTTTAAATTTTACTTCATTTCGATAAGAGGTATAAAGCCTTCGCAAAGTACATTCAGCAAATTGTTCTTTATATTGTTCCCAGATATTGCATTTTCGTAAAAAAGAATCAACTTCTTCCAAATGAGGGATAACCTTTGATATTGCCCTATAATCGTAACTATCAAATTCATTTTGAGCATTATTGACATGATGATAATATATTTTCGGCAAATAAGAAACTTTCTTTGCAAAAAAATGGACCTTAATATTAAACAGAACATCCTCCATTGTAATAACTCGGTTATCAGTAAAACTGATATTATTTATTTCCAGAAACTCTCTCCTAAATAGTTGATTCCATATAACATTTACATTATCAAAAGAATATGTATTTTTTCTGGAAATCTGAGCATTTACTAATGACGAAAATACTTTATCCTGAAATTCCGAATCCGACAAACCATCCGGGAAACCGAAATAGGATTGTTCTACCTCACTTTCGACAAAAAAATTACTTACAACTACGTCAGCATTGCTATTTTTAGCTCTGTTATAAAGCTGTTCAAACATTTCCGCATCACAGAAATCATCATGATCACAAAAACCGATATAATCACCCTTTGCAACTTTCAAACCCTCATTACGTGAGAATCCAATATGTAAATTAATTTTGTTACGAACAAGTGTGATACGCGAATCGGCAAGTGCATATGTTTCCGCAACTTTATCACTGCCGTCAGTTGGAACATCCAAAACCAGGACAATTTCAATTTCTCTAAGAGTTTGATTGATAAGTGAATCTAAACAACGGTTCAGAGATTTTCCGGCATTATATACTGGTACTATTATACTGACTTTTGGTATCATTTCTTCTATGTCGTAAAGGGAGTAAAATACGTTGAATTATTTTTAATACTGTAGTTTACGCTTAAATGCAAACCACAAATATCCTACCCAAGTCAAAACATCATAGAAATGCAGTTGGATAAAATTTAATTGACAATCTTTTGTTGCAACAGGTAATTCAGGCAACCACTTTTTTAGAATATGTCTATTTGCATTTGCAAACTCATCTCCGGTTTCACCTAATGAAGAATGAATTAGTTCCAATCCCCTATCAACAACGACGCGATATGACTGGAAATAGACTTGTAATGAAAAGTCTGTATCATATCCATGAAAATGTGTCAATAGTTTATCATCAAATCGACAAGATTGAAGAACTTCTTTTTTGGTAAATAGAAAAACTCCATCAACGATTAGCACATCCTCGACAACTTTTTTTTGCAAGCTATGATCTAAATCTATATGAGTCTTTTCTTTATTCAGATAGGTATAATAATGTCCTCTCCAAAACTTATGAATAAACGGACCTGTACCCCAACCGGTTGTAGGATATGTAGATTTATACTTTGACCCGGCGATACCAATTAAGCCAATGGATTTATCATTGTTCATTAAAGCAACGAGACGAGTTCCCCATCCCTGGGTTATAAAGACGACATCCTCATGCAGAAAACACAAATATGGATACTTAACCTTCTCTGATCCTAAGTTGTAAGCTTTACATAATGAATATTGCTTATGATTTTCTATGGCAATAATTTCATATGCCACACCAATAGTTTTTTCAATACTAACTTTTACTGCTTCTAAAAACTCGGGATTATGTGTTGATATAATTATTGAAATCATAGTATTACTGGTTTTCAATGTTCTCAAGTATTATAATTAACTAAGAGAGAATGCTTTTTTAGACTTAAATAATGATTGAATATTGAAAATAGCTTTAAAGAATCAGAAAATTGATATTTTAAAATCTAGTCCTTATTTGCGAGTTGCCAAATCATATCTACCACCTTTAGATAAATGTCCGTGAATTAATGCCAAGAAAATAGCTTTGCATTTAAGAATGGCATTGGGTTCAAAAATAATTTTTGCCAAACGATAAATCACCTTGTATTTATAAAATCCACGTTTATCTTTTTTTGTCATATAATCAGGATACAACTTCCATGTAAGAATAATATTTCTTATGATATAATATGTACTTTGAGCAGAATAATTGTTTATAATCAGCCCTAATTTAGATTTTTCCGCATATCCCATTTTATGAATTAAATGAATTCCGGTAAAACAAATTATTTTATATCCTTTTCTTCTGGCTCTTATGCAGTATTCTACATCAACCATATAGATAAGAAAATCTTCGTTAAACATCTGAGAATCATCAAACACATTAAGAGCATAAACTGATCCTGAAGTAATAGCACCTTTAAGTTCTATTATTTCTTGCGATTGATTAAAATTTTCAGCATTCGGAGCAAAAACAGCTATTGAATTATCGTTACAGCTGCTGATATATTTCAGATATTGGTGGAAATGATCATTTTCAAAACAACTATCCTGATCCATGGTCAAGATATGGGTATATCCCTGTTCTTTTGCCCATTTAAAGCAATCGTTAAATGGTTTAGCAAGATATTCGTTATTTCCGGTTGTTTTTACCTCAACCTTTTTGTTGCTTAGCTTTTTCTCCAATTTATCCATCTCACTCGCTTCCCTTGGTGTATTTTCCCAAATAATCAGCTGATCAATTTCTGATAAAAACGAATTGATATTTCGTTCTAATTCATTAATTTTCGGATAAAATGAAGTTATAATGCCTAAAATTTTCATTGTCTTTTTACAGCTTTCTTATTGTTGTTAAAATAGAATCAAAATAATCCTTAAATTTAATGTCCAAGTCCTGAATCACTATAAGCGGCCATTTCCAATTCTGATAGACAATTTGCGCTATACCAGGAGCTAAAATCATACCCCAAATGCCTATCGTAGTAAATCTCAAACTGATAAGCAATAAAACTATGGCAGCTAAACCTGAAATTATAGATGCTTTTGCAAACGGGACTTCATTCTTAGTTAAAATCATTTGAGCTGCCAGCACGTGATTTGTCTCAAGGAAAGCCACAATCAGGAAAATAAATGTCATAAAAGACGGCAATAAATGAGTTTTACTATGAATCAACACCAATAAACCCGGACCAATAAAAATCAATCCCGTGCCACAAATCAGAAAAATCATCACCATGCTGAATTTAGCTTTCAGATACATTCGTTTAATCTGGATTAAATTATCATTTACTCTGTGTAGCGTGATTTTAGGGTAGTAGGTTCCAAACCATAAAAGCCCAAGAGAAATTATTAAATCCAGCATTTGTTTAGTTGTTCCATAACTTGCAATTTCATCAAGTGTAAGATAAAGTGGTGCAATCAAAATAACCAACCGGCTGTTTAACAAACCTCCTACAGCAGTGAGCCCTATTTTGAGTGCATTTGGAGTCATCATTTTCATTACTTCCCCTACTTCGACATTAGCTGAAGTATGTAAATTCAATTTCAGTTCTTTGTCGTAAAAAGAATAATAACACAAAGTTCTGTTCACAATATCACTTACAAATTGAGCTATTACCAATGAAATTATTCCATAGCCCAGCAAAAGAAAAATAACTGCTGTACCTATTCGACATATCTGCCCAATAATGATTATTTGTTGAACCCGCTTAACTTTTCCTCTACCTGATAAAATAGAACTGTAATAATATGTGTATAACTGATAGGCAACTAAAACGCCGTAAGCAAACCACGAAACCCATATTTCGCTTTTATTGCCACTGTATTCTTTTAAAATACTCTTCAGGTAAAAAGGACTTATCACTGTAAAAACAATCAGGAAAACAACGGCCAAAATACCGTAATAACGCCTCATAGCAGCAATTACGCTTTTCAGCAGTCCATAATCTATAGTTTTATCATCTGCATCTACAGGTGTATAACCTTCTATTTTTAACTCTTTAACTCCACTAAATATATAAGTTACACTTCGACTAAATGAATTTGAAAAACCAAAATCCAGTAAGATTGCCAATCCGCCAATAGTAGCATAAATTGTCCATAATCCGTACTCTTGTGTTGGTAACATTCTAAGAACCAATGGCAATACAATTATCCCAGAAGCCACACGCATAAATGTTGCTGCAAAGTTCCATATTACATCTTTTCGCCCAATTTGCATATTGTTTTCGATATAAGGAAGGTGTTATTTGAGTGATAAATCACTCAAATAGGTTGTCTTATTTTTTATACAAGTAGAAACACGCAGTATCGCCATCGTTTACCGAATTCAATTTATCTGCTTCTACTTTAAAGTTTTTAAGCTGTTTTTTTGAAAAGAGATTTATGGTTTCTGTAATTGTATAACCTCTAAGATATTTTTCGCTTCCGACAAACTGAAAAGAATTTGAATCAAATTTCACGTCTTCTAGTTTTAATCCACTCTTTTCAGCTAGTATACTCATACTCTTTATTGTATGAAGGTAAAAATGCCGTGGAGCATCCAGCTGAACCCAATTTGTTCTGTACCTACGCCATGCATAAGAACCTGCAAGTGGAATCCGAATAAGAATACAACCATCATCTTCAATAATCGATGCAAGTTTTATCAATACTTTTTCTGGAAATTCCATATGTTCGAAGGAATGATGCAGCATTATCAAATCAAATTTCTCATCCAAATCAAACACATATTTTTTGTAAATAGAAACCTTATTGTCGTAAAAGATATCTTCCTGATAGGGGTCTATCCCTGTAAGATTTTCATACCCAAAACGCTGCATAGTCAGCAAAAGTTTTCCTGTTCCGCAACCGATATCTAAAATTTTTGATTTTAAATGAGTAAACCCGGGTTTCATCCATGGGAACGGGTTTTTAAAGAAAGAAGACATTATAAAACCTACAAGATTAAAACTACCGGCATAATATTTTGAAACTTTTTTTTTGAAATAAGTCTTATATTTTTTTGCTTTTTTGAAGAACATCGGCGTTGTAAACGACAAATAATCATTCGGATAATAGCTGGATATATCATCAGGAATCGTTT
>Ga0302162_10000107_pt1 | contig 25191 bp, 14 predicted proteins | sample I_Fen_E2_2_FD_193501 | JGI IMG/M metagenome (GOLD analysis project Ga0302162, IMG submission 193501) | Peat permafrost microbial communities from Stordalen Mire near Abisko, Sweden - I_Fen_E2_2 | ecosystem: Environmental > Terrestrial > Soil > Wetlands > Permafrost | place: Sweden: Abisko...
TATTTTTAGCAAGTTTTTTGTATCTTATTTCATGACGTTCCTCTACTTCAGTTATTCTTCTATAAGCTGTTGCAATTTCTGGATATCCTTCTTTTTCTGCAATTTCAGCAAAGTTTGGATAGAGTTGTGTCCATTCTTCATTTTCACCTGCAGCTGCTGCTAGTAAATTTTTTAATGTTTCTTGATGAAATGAAACTGGAAAAGATGCTTGTATTTCGATTGCTTCATCAACAAAATCCTCTTTAAGGAACTTGTAAAATCTTTTAGCATGTTCTTTTTCTTGCTCTGCTGTTTCTAAAAATATATTTGCAATTTGTACAAATCCTTCTTTTTTAGCAATACTAGAATAATATGTATACCTAGTTCTAGCTTGGCACTCACCTGCAAATGATTTCATAAGATTTTCTACTGTTTGACTTCCCTTTAAACTTTTCATCTTTCTTCCTCCCAAATTCATTATTTTTATTTATCTATACAGTTAAATTATAATACTATATTTGGAACTTATCTATATTATTCGCTATTATTTACTAATTAGTTTATATTTAATTTACTATGATATCACCCGAATAATTCCTATCACTATTTCTCCAACCAGAGCTTTTATTTTTTTATTACTTTATATAGTAATAAAAACAAATATATTTGATTTTACTTGTACATATTTAATATAATATGTATATATACTGCAATTTTAGCAAATTAATTTACTTTAATTAAAGGAGTGACTATTTGGATAATTCATTCACAGAAAATTATCATCCTTTTAAATCAGATTCTAATCTTTTCAGTAATGATATCTCTTTTCTTATTAAACTTAGAGCAAAGCCACAAATCATAGAAATAATTAAAGAAAAACACTTAGAAGAAATATCAGAAAACATATCAATACAAGATAAAAAAAACAATTTAATTATTTGGAATGCCATGTATACACGAGAAATAGTTGAGAACGGTATTCTAACAAAATACCTTCACCCTATATACAATAAATTTTATACATTAATTCCATCACTTAATACTCTAAACGAACTTCAAGCACTTGAAATAAAAATGATAGATACTTATATTAACTTACTTATTAATGATGTTGAAGTAAAAGATAATTTTGTTCTAAATAGGATTTTAAAGCACTTGCATCTTAATATAGAAAGCCAAATCTCCTTAAAGAAATTAGCTAATGAAGTAAATTTATCTGAAGGTTATATATCTGACTGCTTTAAAAAACATATGGGAATAACTATTATGAAATATGCAAAAAAAATAAGAATAGATCGAGCTAAAGTACTGCTTGTGACTACAAATAATAGTATTTTAGAAATATCCTTAACGCTAGGATTTCATGATCAAAGTCATTTTCATAAAGTTTTCAAATCATTTACCGGACTTTCTCCTTCTGAATATAGGAACAAAAATTTCGGATAAAAAAAGTTATCTTTATATTATGCTAATTCAAAATTTATTTTAAGCATATATATAAGAGCCCAAAAATTTAAATCATTTAAATTTTTAGGCTCTTATAACTTTGTATAGTTGCAATAAGTTTAATCAATTGCTTTAAGTCTTTATTAAGAATTCATTCTATATTTAAAATTATAATTTCCAGATGTCTTTATTATATTGAGCAATTGTACGGTCTGAAGAAAAGAAACCAGCTTTGCTGATGTTTACTAGCACTTTCTTATTCCAAGTTTCTCTATCTTCATAATCCTTGAATGCTCTATCCTTAGTTTTAATGTAATCTTCAATATCAAGTAGAGTCATAAACCAATCTTTGTTTATTAATTCTTCATTAAGTCTTGTAAGATTTTCTTTATCTCCAACTTTGATCATCTCATCACTTATGATGAAATCTACTAATTCTTTAATTTCAGGTCTCTTATAGAACTTTTTAGAAACGTAATCACCCTTCTTATAATGTTCTATAACTTTTTCACTAGCTTCACCGAAGATATATATGTTATCATCTCCAACTAATTGATGAATTTCAACGTTAGCTCCATCATCTGTTCCAAGTGTTAATGCACCATTTAACATAAACTTCATATTACCAGTACCGCTGGCTTCCTTAGATGCAAGAGAAATTTGTTCCGATACATCACAAGCTGGTATTAACTTAGACGCTTTAGTTACATTATAGTTTTCAACCATAACCACATTTAAATACTTGTTAACTTCAGGATCATTGTTAATGATTTCTTGTAAACAAAGAATAGTGTGTATAATGTCTTGTGCAATTATATAAGCTGGTGCAGCCTTAGCTCCAAATATCATAGTGATTGGAGTAGTTGGCTTGTTCCCCTTCTTAATGTCTAGATACTTATGAATAATATAAAGAACATTCATTTGTTGTCTCTTATATTCATGTAGTCTCTTAATTTGAATATCAAATATAGAATTTTCATCAACCTCTATATTTTGAGTTTCCTTTAAGTAATTCTTTAATATAATCTTGTTATTTTTCTTAATTTCTCCAAGTTTATTTAACACTGCTTTATCTTCTAAATACTTAGCCAAATTTTCTAACTTATTAGCATCTTTCTTGAAATCTTCACCAATAAGTTTAGTGATATAATCAGCTAATTCATTATTACAATGTAATAACCATCTTCTAAAAGTTATACCATTTGTCTTATTGTTGAACTTGGTTGGATAAATATCATAGAATGGCTTTAATTCTTCATCTTTTAAGATTTCAGTATGTAGTGCAGCAACTCCATTTACGCTGAATCCATAATGAATATCCATATGAGCCATATGTACACGCTTATCTTTATCTATGATAGCAACTTTTTCATCCTTGAAATTTTTCTTAGTTCTGTTATCTAATTCTCTAATTATTGGCACTAATTGAGGAACAACTTTTTGTAGATAAGCTATTGGCCATTTTTCTAAAGCTTCTGCGAGTATTGTGTGATTAGTATAAGCACAAGTCTTACTTACGATTTTAATAGCTTCATCAATTCCAATTCCATTTTCACCTAATAATCTGATTAATTCAGGAATAACCATTGATGGATGGGTATCATTTATTTGAACTACTACATATTCATTTAACTTATGAAGATCGTATCCATTTTCTTCAGCTTCAAGTAAAATTAATTGAGCAGCATTACTTACCATGAAGTATTGTTGATATATTCTTAATAATTCACCAGCTTCATCACTATCATCTGGATATAAGAATAATGTTAAGTTCTTTGTTATATCATCTTTGTCAAAGTTTATACCATCTTTAACTAAAGATTCATCTATAGTATCAATATCAAATAATCTAAGCTTGTTTGAAGCTTGATCATATCCTGTTACGTCTATATCATATAGAGTCGATTTTACTGTGAATCCACCAAATGGAACTTCAAATTTAATATCAGACTTATTTAACCAACTCTCACTTGTAATCCATGGATTCTTTATAGCCTTTTGTTTATTGTCTTCAAAAACTTGTTTAAATAAACCAAAGTGGTAATTTAATCCTACGCCATCTCCATTTAATCCTAAAGTTGCAATTGAATCAACAAAACACGCAGCTAATCTTCCAAGGCCACCATTTCCTAAAGAAGGCTCTGATTCTATTTCTTCGATTTCTAATAAATTTTTTCCATTCCTACGCAATACAGATTTAACATCTTCATAAAGCCCTAAATTAATTAAGTTATTAGATAATAATTTACCAATTAAAAATTCAGCTGATATGTAGTATAACTTTTTCTTTCCCTTATTTGTTCCTTTTTTCTTAATTGTCACTTTTGTTAATTCTAGTAACGCTAAATAAATTTCTTCATTACTAGCTTTATCAACAATTGTGCTAAACCTTTTCTTCAAAATCTCATTTAAATTTTTTTCTACCATATAATCTTCCCCACCTTAAATTAAATTTTATCTATATATCTCTCTAATCATTAACTTCAATTTAGCATTATTATATCAATTTAATTTACAGTGTTTTGTATATTCATCTACTATTTTGTATATTTATCATGTGAATTTTAAAATCTTCATTTATTTTTACTATAATCTGATCTTTCTGAAATATTATTATCTCTTCAAATAAAACATAAAGCTAGACATTTTAGATAAATCAAAATGTCTAGCTTTCATAAACAAATCATTAAATTTGTTTTATTTAATCTCTTCTGCCACTACAGCAAATCCTTTACCGGCTTCACCTGCACGGGCAGATTCTATACTTACATTTAATGATAAAAGGCTAGTTTGCTCTGTTATTTGAGATATTGTTTCAGATATAGTATTTATTTGTTTAGTACTTTCATTCATATCCTGAACTATCTCATTAACCTCTGTAGTAGCCATTTTAGTTTTATTTGATTTTTCTATTAGTGTATCTATTATTGATAAACCTTTAGATCCTAGTTCCTTAGTGTTTATTGATAGTTTATCCATTTCATTAGAACTTAAATTTATTTAATCTAATTTATCTGATAAGTCATTCATTTCCGAAACGCCATTCTGAGCATTTTGAGATTGATTTGTTGCCCCTTTTTTCTATCAGTTATTCTCAGAATTTATCATGTCATAAACCTAATATTCTTGGTACTAATCTTCGATTATCGGGGCAGAAGGAATAAAAAAAATGAAGTAATGCAGGTTGGTGTTCCTGCATTTCCTTCATTTTGTTTGTTAACAATATTTAATATTCTTATACAAATTCTCATATTTCTTTGAATTATAATCCTATAATTTTTTTATTCTACAGTAACTGATTTAGCTAGGTTCCTTGGCTTATCTATATCGCAACCTTTATCTCTAGCTGTATAATAAGCTAATAATTGTAATGCAACCACAGCTACTATTGGTGAAACTAAGTTAAGAATTTCTGGAATTCTGATTACTTTATCGAAAACTGATTCATCTAGTTCATCACCTTCGTAAGCAATAGCAATTACTTCTGCTCCTCTAGCCTTAACTTCAACTATATTACTTATCATCTTTTCTCTTAATGATTTTTGAGTTAATACTGCTATTACCTTAGTTCCTTTTTCTATTAATGCTATTGTTCCATGTTTAAGCTCTCCACCTGCATAAGCTTCTGAGTGAATATATGAAATTTCTTTAAGCTTTAGTGATGCTTCTACAGATAATGCATAATCTGCACCTCTACCTAGATAGAATACATCTGTTTCATTAGCTAAAAGTTTTGCCATTTTTTCTACTTCTTCTGCTTTATCCAAAACTTCTTTAACTTTTTCAGGAACTAACAATAATGCTTCTTTTAAGTCTTTCTCTAATTCTTCAGATAATAATCCTTTTAAGTCACTTAAATACATTCCTAATAAATACATTACCACTACTTGTGTTGTATAAGCCTTAGTAGATGCTACAGCTATTTCTGGACCCGCCATTGTGTATATTACATTTTCAGCTTCTCTAGAAATTGTGCTTCCTACAACATTAGTTACAGCTAAAGTTTTAGCTCCATTCTTTTTGCAATCTCTAAGAACTGCTAGTGTGTCAGCTGTTTCTCCTGATTGACTTAGTGTAATTACAAGTGATTTATTAGTTACTATTGGATCTTTATATCTAAATTCTGATGCAATATCAACTTCTACTGGAATTCTTGCTAATTTTTCAATAGCTACTTTTCCCATAAGACCTGCATTATATGCAGTTCCACAAGCTACTATAAATATTCTATCTATTTCATTAAGTTCTTCTTTTGATAACTTAAAGTCTCCAAGATTAACTTTGTGATCCATTGATACTCTAGAAGCCATTGTATCTCTAATAGCCTTTGGTTGTTCATTGATTTCTTTTAACATGAATGAATCATATCCACCTTTTTCTGCTGCATCTTCATTCCAAGTTACTTTAAATACATCTTTCTTTATTTCTGTTCCATCTGCATTTAATACTTTAGCACCATCTTTAGTTATTACTACAAATTCTTTATCTTCTAGAAGATAAATATCTCTTGTATAACTTATTACTGCTGGAATGTCTGAAGCAACAAATGTTTCATCTTTTCCAAGTCCAATAATCATTGGGCTATCTTTTCTTACTGCAATTAGCTTGTCTGGCTCTTCTCCACTTACTACTTCTAAGGCATAACTACCTTGTAATCTCTCAGTAGCTTTTACTACAGCTTTAAAAAGGTCTCCTTCATAATAGTAGTGTATTAAATTTGGTACTACTTCAGTATCTGTTTGAGATATGAATTCATATCCTTTTTCTTTAAGCCATTGTCTAAGTTCTAGATAGTTTTCTATAATTCCATTATGAACTACAGTAATATCGCCTTTAGAACTTTGATGTGGATGCGAATTAACGTCTGATGGCTCTCCATGAGTTGCCCATCTAGTATGTCCAATACCAACATTTCCTTCTGCTTTATTTTCATCTAAATTGTCTGTTAAATTAGAAAGACGACCTTTATGCTTTACGATGTTTACCTTTCCTTCATTAACAACAGCAATACCAGCTGAATCATAACCTCTATATTCTAACTTTGATAATCCATCTATTAAAAAAGATTTTGCTGATTTCTTTCCAAAATATCCAACTATTCCACACATATTTATTCTTCCTCTCTTTTTTCATAATATTTAATTTTACTCTTTTTTTAGTTTCATCCTAGCTCAATATAAAAAGGCATAACAATCCTAGGAATTAAAAGTAAAATAAAGGTTTTAACACCAGACTGAATTTGTACTGCAAATCACTTTGCAGCTTTACCAGCCGTTTACGGTAGTGTGATACCGTGGGGCACCCGCCGAAGTTTCGATACTCCCCAACCTCGTCAACATAAGTGATAAGTGAGACTCCAAATCTATGATTTGGTTAGTCGAACTTAGTCATTCGAACTTACTCAGCGAACGAACGTGAGTCGAGTTTCCTTTAAAAAAATTCTTTTTCAAATTCTCTCTTTAACAACATCATTTCTACTGAATATCACTTATGTCCTGGCGCTTTCTTTACGTTAAATTTTTTTCTCTTCTATATTCACCAACTCCTTTTTTCTTTATTTTATACCTCTCTGCTTATTCTATCATATTTCTTTGAATTGTCTATATTATATATATATTTTTAATCTTACTTTTTTGTTACAAAATGCTACTACAAATAAGACATAATACCTTATGTGGATTATTTTATTGCTATAGTCTATCAATAAAATTAAGGTGGATAAAAATCCACCTTAAGACATATTTCTATATTGATAAAACATCTGTATATGCTTTTTCTATCTTTTCTAGTAAATCATTATCATCTATATTAGCTACTTCAGCTATAGCACCTTTTATTCCTTTTTCTTTGATTAGTTCTTGTAGTTTTACACTTTGTGCATCGTCTGCATTAGTATAATGAAGTGCTGCGCCTACTCCTAATAATAGATTATCTATACTAAAACCAAATCCTTTAGCAGTCATTAATGGTTTTACTAATCTATCGCTATCGCTTAACTTTCTAAGAGGTTCTCTACCAACTCTTGATACATCATCCTTTAAATAAGGATTTTTAAATCTGCCAATTATTTTGTCTATATATTTAGCATGAGCTTCTGCATCAAGTTTATGTTTTTCTACTAATCCTGTTCCACTTTCTGTCATAGCTTTCTTAACAACATTATATATTTTTTCATCTGCTATACTTTCATCTATAGTACTATATCCTTTTAAGTTTCCTATATATGCTGTAATTGCATGACCAGTATTTAATGTAAATAATTTTCTTTCTATATATGACATTAAGTTACCAGCTAAGTTCATTCCTTCTATCTTAGGAATTTCTCCTTTAAATGCTTGTTCTTCTACATTCCATTCATAGAATTTTTCAACTACTACATCTAAAATATTTTCACTTTTAACTGGTGGAACTATTCTATCTACAGAACAATCTGGGAACCCAACAAATTCTTCTAAATAAGCTTTTTCCTCTTCATTTAAACATTTTTCTACTTCAGCCTTTAATTGTGAACTTGCTTTGATAGCATTTTCACATGCTATAATGTTTAATGATTTTTTAATACCAGCTTCTTTTCTTAATTGTATACCTTTAGCTATTGCTGGTGCTATTCTTGGTAATACAACAAGACCTACTGCTGTTGTTATAATTTCAGCAGCTTTTATTTCTTCCAAAATTTCATCAGTTATTGAACTAACTGCACTGATATTTTCAACTACTATTTCTTCACATTCTACATCCATAACATGTATTGTATATTTTTTATCTTCATTAACTTTATCTAATATTTCTTTATTTACATCTGCAAAAACCACATGATATCCTGCTTTTGAAAGTAATGCCCCTATAAATCCTCTACCTATGTTTCCTGCACCAAATTGAATAGCTTTCATATTACATTTCTCCTTCATCTATAATTTTTATTATCTCTTCTGGAGTTTTTGCATTTCTAAGTCTTTCAACATTTTCTTCATATTGAACAGTTAGAGCTATCTTTGATAATATCTCCATATGTTCTTCACCTTTTCCAGCTATTCCTATTACAATATATGCAGTGTTTCCTTCACCGAAATCAACACCATTAGGATATTGAGCTATAACTATACCAGACTCCATTATTTCCTTCTTATATTCATTCATACCATGAGGAATAGCCACACCATTTCCCATGTAAGTTGTAACTTCCTCTTCTCTAGCCTTCATTCCCTCTATATAATTTGATTTAACATAACCTCCATTAATTAAAAGAGTACCCACTCTTTCTATTGCCTTATCTTTAGATTCTGAAGCAACATTTAATATGATTCCTTCTTTTACCAAAATTTCTTTTCCCATTTAATTTTCCTCCTCATTATTAATAATATTAATTAAATAGTTTCTAATATCTATAGTATTACTTGATTTCAATACTTCAACAAATTCTTTCTTTTCTATTAGTGAAACACTTATCTTTCCAAGAATTTTAAGTATATAATTACTTTCATTATTTCTTGCAAACATAACTATAAATGTATCTACATCTTCTATTGAAAAACCTATACTTTTCATAGCTAGTGGTTTTTTTATTCTGTATACTCCTACAAAGGGAGATTCAATTTCATCACTTCTAGTGTGTATAAGAGCTACATGAGCTCCTGGAATAACTACATTCCCATTTTTTTCTCTGTTAATAATAAGTTCCCTTATTATTTCTTTATTTTTTCCAATTTTAATTTCATAAATATCTTCTACAATAAAATTTATTAAATCCGCAAATAAATCACTATTTGATTTTTTTAATTGAAAATTCTTAACCATAACATTAGCTAATTCATATTCATCATTTGTGACATCATTATCATTAGCCTCAGCAAATAATTCTAATTCCTTTTTATTATTAACTTTAAAATTAGATATATAATTACTAATTTTCTCTACATCAGCTTCAGTCATAAAAGGAGAAACTACAATTAATTTTTCTTTTATTTTAAATCTAATAGGAACTGTTGATAGGATTAAATCATATTTATCCTTATCACTTACATTATTAATATCATGTAAAGACACTACATCGATAATATCTATATCATTAAAGCGAGCTTTTATTTTACTACATAACATTCTTGAAGTACCAATTCCATTTGGACATACAATCAAAACTTTAATATTCTTTAACATAGCTTGCTGATTTTGTATAGCAACAGCAATATGCATTGTTATATATCCTACCTCTTCTGGCGGAATTTTCAAATTATATCTTGAAAATATTAATCTGCATGTATTCTTTATAATCGTATACAACTGCGAATAATGCTCTTTTATTTCATGAATTAAAGGATTTATAACCTTTAACCCTAAATTCAACATATAAAATGTCTGCCTAAAATGTTGGACTAAATCTTTTATTAATTGCTCATCATTTGCTATATCCACATGTATTTTTTTTGATATCTCTTCTGTAACTTCTTTAGATATACTCTCATAATTAATATCAGATTCTATAAGATGTTTATTATTAAAAAAGAATTTATAATCACTTAAATACAAACATAAATAAACCAATTCATCTTCCGGTATCTTAATATTGTTTTTTTCCAACATCGTCCCTAAAAATTGTATTCTTTTATATTCCTGTAAGGATAAAATATTCTTTTTAATTTCATCAGGTAATTTTATAATATCCCCATCTTCAGTCTTTTTTATAGATAAAAGTACTTGAATAAATAAACTAAAATATTTAATATCATTTCCTTTTAGGTAATTAAAATCTATATCTTTTAGTATTGATTTTGCTAACTTAATAAGTTCATTTCCAAAAACAATATTAAAAAAAGTACTAACCATTTGATCAACCTTTTCATCATAAAGAAATGCTAATAAATCTTCAAATGGTTTGAAATCAAAGAATAATTCTACTAATGTATTTCTTTTATTCCACTCTGAGCCTTGAATACTTATTCCGTAACTTCTTTTTCTAATTACACATAAATTCTTAGAAACCAGTCTTTTTTCAATATTATCTATATCAAGACTTATGCTTCCCATTACTACATTAAATTTATGCCCGAAGTATGAAGCTTTTAATGGCTCTTTACTAACTAGAAGTTCACATATAATTATTATTTGCCTTTGTTCCTTACTAAACAACCATGGAATTGGAACCATTTCTAATGAATTTTTTATTTCTTTTATATTTTCTTCATTACCTGAAACACTTAAATTCATATCTTCATCATTAAATATAACTATGCCACTTTTTTTAAGTTGTTTATTAACAGAAGAAATTTCTCTTAAAATAGTTCTTTCACTGATATCAAGATCTTTATGAAGACGTCTTATATTAAAAGTACCTTCATTTAATACTGTATTTAATATGAATTGTTGTCTAGGAGTTAAATCTTCCAAACTTTTTCCCCCATTTATTGATTATTTTTTATATGTTTATAAATTCTTCACATTCATAGTGTTACCAAAATTCCGAAATACAATAATATTAGCTTTTTTTGAATGAGCTTATTACCATCTTATATTGATTTTTTCGAGTAAATACTACACCATACTTCCAATTCTTACATTATATATAATATTACCTTCTTGGAATCCAATAAGCAATAGGAACATAGATATTATTATTGCTACTAATTGTTTAGCTAATGTTGTATCTTAGAACTCATCCCACTGAAATATGTAAAGTTGTTATTATATCCATACAATAAATGCATCAATATTAGGTAATACCAGTCCATAAATTTTATCAAGTCTTTACAAATCTTCTTTAAACAGAAGATTTATTGCATTGTTAATAGTTTTCACAATAAAATCTCTTATTAAAATTAATATACTAAATATTATTTCTTACATTTATTATATTAAACCATCTGGAATATGATTTCAATTTAAACAAGTTCAAAGTTGTGATACGTTTTCAATGACAAATTTAAAATTTATTAATATTTAATAAAAATGCTTTTAAATTCATTGCTTCTTTACTTATATAAAGAAACCCCTCGCTCAAAACGAAGGGTTCCATTTATTATTTTAATATTATATTAAACTTCATCAAAAACATTTATAAACATTTGCTTTATTTCACTTATCAATGGATATCTTGGATTTGCACCTGTACATTGGTCATCAAAAGCTTGTTCTGACATTTCATCAAGATTAGCATAGAATTTCTTTTCTGTCACGCCTGCTTCTTTAATAGTCTTTGGTAAATTTAATTTTTCTTTTAATTCATCTATAGCTTTAATTAATAATTCAACCTTTTCATCTTCTGTGCTTCCACCTAAATTCAGGTAGTCAGCAATTCTAGCATATCTAAATTTTGCATTTGGATATTTATATTGTGGATATGCAGTTTGCTTTAATGGAGCATCCACTGCATTGAATCTTATAACTTCATTAATTAATAACGCATTTGCAACTCCATGCGCTAAGTGATGTTCTGCTCCTAGCTTATGTGCCATTGAGTGACATACTCCTAAAAATGCATTAGCAAAAGCCATACCTGCTGTAGTTGATGCATGTGCCATCTTTTCTCTTGCTTTAACATTAGTTGAACCTTCTTCATATGCTTGTGGTAAGTATTTAAATATTAATCTTATTGCTTCTAGTGCAAGTCCATTAGTATACTCAGAAGCAAGTACCGATACATAAGCTTCTATACCATGAATTAATGCATCTATACCCGAAGCAGCTGTTAATCCCTTTGGCATATTCATCATTAGTTCAGCATCAACTATAGCCATACCTGGAGTTAATTCATAGTCAGCTAGTGGATACTTTATACCTGATTTTTCGTCAGTTATAACTGCAAATGGTGTAACTTCTGAACCAGTACCAGCTGATGTTGGTATTGATACCATCATAGCTTTTTGTCCTAATTTAGGGAATGGGTACAATCTCTTTCTCATATCCATAAATTTCATAGCAAGATCTTCAAATTTTTCTTCTGGATGTTCATATAATACCCACATAATTTTAGCTGCATCCATTGGTGAACCTCCACCAAGTGATATAATAGTATCTGGATTAAAGCTTAACATTTCTGCTACACCTTTTTTAGCTGTAGCTAGTGTTGGATCTGGTTCTACTTGTGAGAATATCTTATAGCTAACTCCGATTTCATCAAGAACCCTTGTAACATTATCAACATATCCTAATTCTTCAAGAACCTTATCAGTTACTATAAATGCTTTCTTTTTATTCATGTCTTTTAATTCTCTTAAAGCAAATCCAAGACATCCATATTTGAAGTAAATTTTTTCTGGAACTTTAAACCAAAGCATATTTTCTCTCCTCTCAGCTACACTCTTAATATTTAACAGATGCTTAGGTCCAACGTTTTCTGATACAGAGTTTCCACCCCATGAACCACAACCTAAAGTAAATGAAGGAGCTATTTTAAAGTTATATAAATCTCCATTTGCACCATGTGTTGCTGGAATATTAATAAAAGTTCTTACAGTCTTCATAGCTGCACCAAACTTAGCTATTTTATCTTTTCCTATTATTGAATCTACATATAGTACAGATGTATGTCCTAAACCGCCCAATTCAAGAAGTGCTTCTGCTTTTTCGATTGCATCATCAAAATTCTTTGCTTTATACATAGCAAGTACTGGAGATAATTTTTCATGAGCAAAAGGTTCTTCTGTCCCAACTGATTCTACTTCACCAATAAGAACTTTTGCTGTTTCTGGAATTTCAAGTCCTGCCATTTGTGCTATTTTGTAAGCTGATTGACCTACTATTTTCCCATTTATACTTCCATTTATACTTCCATTTATAAATATTGCTTTTCTAACTTGCTCTATTTCAGTGGCATTAAGTACATATGCTCCTCTTTGCTTGAACTCATTTCTTACTTCCTCATATACTGAATCTAATGCTATTATTGCTTGCTCTGAAGCACATATAGTACCATTATCAAAGGTTTTTGAAATAAGTATTGAGTTTACAGCCATTTTTATATGAGCAGTGTCATCAATTATAACTGGTGTATTACCTGGACCAACACCTAAAGCTGGCTTACCTGATGAATAAGCTGCTTTAACCATTGCTGGGCCGCCTGTAGCAAGTGTTATGTCTGATTCTCTCATTAAAATTTGTGAAAGTTCAACTGTTGGTTCATCTATCCATCCTATTATTCCGTTTGGAGCACCAGCTTTAACTGCTGCATCAAGTACTATTTTGGCAGCAGCTATAGTACACTCTTTTGCTCTTGGATGTGGTGATAATATTATACCGTTTCTAGTTTTTAAAGCTATTAATGTTTTAAAAATTGCAGTTGATGTTGGATTAGTTGTTGGAATAACAGCTGCAACAACACCTATTGGTTCCGCAATTTTTGTCATACCAAAAGCTTCATCTCTTTCTACAACTCCACAAGTTTTTTCATCTTTATATGTATTATAAATATATTCTGATGCAAAATGATTTTTAATGATTTTATCTTCTAATATTCCCATTCCACTTTCTTCTACGGCCATTTTAGCTAAACTAATTCTATGCTTAAAGACTTCCATAGCTGCTTCTCTAAAAATTTTATCAACTTGTTCCTGAGTATAAGTAGAAAATTCTTTTTGTGCATTTTTTACTTCTTGTAACTTATCCATTAATTCTTGAGTATTTGTTACTTTCATTAATATCCACCTCTTCAAATAAATTTAATACATATGATTTTTTAAATATATTGATTGTATATTTTTTATAGATTCACTTAATACTTTTTCTGCTAAAATCCATATTCCTAATCTAAACATTGTTTGTTAAATATCAATCAATGTTTTGGATTTTTTAAGAGATAAATAATCATTACCCCTTAAATGTAGACTTTTAACTGTGATATTCAAATATATACACAAAATATATCGTTAAATATTTAACTATTGCCGGCTAATTTAATGCCACTAAAAAATTGTATCTATAATTTAGTAGCAATGCTTGTTTTTATTATAACTAATCTTTTTATAATAATCAATAGTTAAATATTTAAAATTTTCTGAAAATATCAATTGATTATTCTAGTCTTGCAAACCATCATAAAACCTAGTATTTATGTCATCTTACATATTTTGAAACAGTTACACTTTTGAAAAACACTATACGCCAACTTAATTGTACGTTACTATATTCTCAATTATTTAAAAATCCTTTTTAGATTTTTTCTTTACTTATACTCCTTGAGCACTTATTAAAAATTTATTTCCATTTGTTAATTTTTTAACTCTAATATGAAATAAAATAAATATTATAATCATATATTTAGTTTTCTAAATCTCTGTTAGTAAAAAAATAAAGGACAACTGAATTAGTCATCCTTCATTTTTAATCTTTTTAGTTTATTTTCAACCTAATTTATTTATTATTATTTTAAAGTACTTATAAACTCATCATATTTAGATCTATCCAAAAAGTTTTTAACTGTAATTATATTAGCTTTACCTGCTGAGCTTCTTGCTCTTTCTAATAAGTTTTCTTGAGTGAATACTACATCAGTACCCTCTGGAATACTATCAACTGATGAATGCTTAACTGCAATGTCATTGATTCCAGCATCCTTCAAAGCTTTTTTAAGAATAGATTCTCCCATTGCAGAAGATCCCATACCTGCATCACAAGCAAAAACTATTAATTTAACATCACTTTTTGATACTTTAACTTCAGATTGTGGAGTTTTTCCACCTTTGCTTTCTACTTTCATATCTTTAATCTTAGCTTGAGCCTCATCAAAGTTTTCTGTTTCTTCATCATTTTTTGAAGCCTTAAGGATTATTGATCCAACTAAGAATGATACAATTGCACCTACTGCAACACCTGCTAAAACAGACATGAATCCGCCTTTTGGTGTCATAGCCATTACTGCAAATATACTTCCTGGTGAAGCTGGTGCTGCAAGTCCTGCTTTAGTTAATACAAAAGTTAAATCTGCACATATTCCACCTGCTATTACTGCTAATAATAATAATGGTTTCATTAAGATATATGGGAAATATATTTCGTGTATTCCTCCAAGGAAATGAATTATTATAGCTCCTGGAGCTGATTGTTTTGCATTTCCTTTTCCATAAAAAGTATAAGCTAAAAGTATACCAAGGCCTGGACCTGGATTTGCTTCAAGTAAGAAGAATATCGATTTACCTATTTCACCTGCTTGTTGTATTCCAAGTGGAGATAATATTCCGTGATTAATTGCATTGTTTAAAAATAATATCTTAGCTGGTTCAACAAATATAGCTATTAATGGTAAAAGACCTGCGTTTGTAACGATAGTAGCTAAACTTCCCATTGTGTTTGAGAATGCAGTAACTACTGGTTCAATACATGTATAAGCTAAAAGTGATACAAGTCCTCCAAAAATACCAGCTGAAAAGTTGTTAACTAACATTTCAAAACCAGTTGGAACTTTACCTTCAAAGAATTGGTCTACCTTTTTAATTACGTATCCACCGAATGGTCCCATTATCATTGCTCCTAAGAACATTGGGATAGAAGCACCAATTACAACTCCTGATGTTGCAATCGCACCAACTACTCCTCCTCTATGACCATATACCATTTTACCACCTGTGTATCCAATAAGTAATGGTAACAAGAAATTTATCATTGGACCTACAAGTTTAGCAAAATATTCATTTGGCATCCATCCTGTTGGAATAAATAATGCTGTTATTAAACCCCAAGCAATAAATGCTCCAATGTTAGGTAATACCATTCCACTTAAGAAACTACCTAACCTCTGAACTTTTCCTTTAAGAGACGATTTGTTATTTTCCATAATAAAACCTCCTATTTAAATTTTTATAATTAATATTAGTTCTTTCATTTATTATACTATCTCATGATGAATACCTTTTCAACTTAAACAACTTCAAATTTGTGCTACGTTTTCAATGACAAATTTAAAATTTATAATGTATTTAATTATATGTATAATCAAATATTCAATATATACCAGTCACCACCTCATTTCACTGCTTCAACTTATATCTACTATTTGCCATAACTTCATTCATTCCACAGATTTTATACTAGATATTCACGAAACTTATTACATTTTAAATGAATTGTTCGCCTTATGATTTTGATAATAATTAAAAAACAAGACAAAGGAAATAAAAAAAATAGTAGATCTTATTAAAGAGCTACTATTTTTAATATTTCATTTAATTACTTATATTATTATGAAAATGCAATCCAAGGTTTTTGAATATCTTCTTTTAAAGTATTATATTGGATGATATAAGCTCTTAATTGAAGATCTAAATCTTCACTACTTACAACTAAAGTACTATAATCTGACTTAGTAATCATTCCTAGATCATATTTAAGTTTTGCATCACTAAGTTTCTTATTATTTAGTTCTATATTTTTCTTTAACGTAGTAATGTTATCTTCTAATGCAAGAAGATTTGTATAAAATGTCCTTAACTGTTCTTTAAATTGTTTCTTAGTTTCATTTAAAGTAGTTTCTTGTGTATAGACACCTAATCTAGTATTCAAATATAATAATCGTGCTGATAAAGCTCCTGCATATGTTTGTTTTTTAGCTAATTTATCTTCATACTTTTGATAAGCATTTGGATCAAGATTACTATCATCTGGCTTTGGTGGCACAACAACAGCAGCTGAATCTGCTTCTGCTTGATTTACATAATCCACAGATACTTGATTATCTGAATTATTATAATAATCCTTATTAAGCTGAATCAATTGAGTTTTATAGTTTAAATAACTATCTATAGAATTATCTAAATAATCATCTACAGAACCATCTATTTTAAATGTGTCATATTTTATATCTTGTTCTAACGTATATTGACTCACGTCTTTTCCTGTTAATACTTTAAAGCTGTATTCTGCATCTTTTAATGCATTTTGACTTGATTTTTGTGCATTTTGTAAACTTTCTATTTGAAGTTGGGTAGCTGTTAAATCAGTTGTTGTTACAATCCCTAGACTATTTTTCAATTTTGCATTATTAAGCAATTTATTTTGAATTTCTAAAGATTTTTCTGATTTATCTATTTGCTTTTGACTTGTAACAATTCCATTATAATCAGTCGTAGTCTTTTGTATTAATTTATCTTCATCAAAGTCTCTTTGTTGCTTAATTTGATCCAAAGTATTTTCACGAGTATCATTATTTAAGTCTTCTTTATCACCATTAACACCAGTAAAATCGTCAAGTTTTTCATTGGTATCATTAATTTTATCTTGATAACTTACTTTCTGATCGTCAAGTTTTAATGTATCACTATTACTCTCAGCAGCTTTTATAGCCTCATCTAAAGTAAAAAGTGGTTTTCCAATTGTTTGTGCTTGTACATTTGTAGTAGTGCTAGTATTTTGTGTAGTCGTATCTGCTGCAAATGCTGGTACAATACTTCCACCAATGACACTTACTCCAATTGCAAAAGCAACTAATTTATTTATATTCTTTCTCATGTATATTCTCCTCTTCGCTGAATTTTGTCTTACTATATAATACATTTATCTAAATCCTTAAAGGGACTATATCTAAAATTAAATCTAATTAAGTTAAATTCTAGCATAGTCTCTTTAAAAATTCCACACTATCTATAAGTTTAAATTTGAATCTACCTCATCACTTGCTGACTTTCTATGAAATTTTTTTCTAATTCTTTTCTTTAAACCATCAAGTAATGTATACACAATTGGTACCACAAACAATGTTAATATTGTTGAAGTGATTAATCCTCCAATTATTGCTTGAGCCATTGGTTTACGCATTTCAGTACCTGCTCCTGTAGCTAATGCTGTAGGAATCATACCAAATATCATTGCTAAAGTAGTCATGATTATTGGACGTAATCTTACAAGTCCAGCTTCTACCAACGCTTGATTTCTTGGCATTCCTTCCTTTATTCTCTCTTTTGCGGCATCAACCAGCAAAATACCATTTTTAGCAACCAGTCCCATAAGCATTATAATACCTATTGCCGCCATCATACTTAATTGACTTCCTCCAACAAATAATCCTATTATTGCTCCAATTAGTGCAAGCGGTAAAGCAAACATTATAGCTATAGGTTCAACAAAACTTTCAAATTGAGCTGCCATAACTAAATATAATAAAAGAATTGATAAAATTGCATTTTGAATCAAACTCACCATGCTCTTCTGCATACTTCCACTTGATCCTCCAACAGATAATGAAACTCCTGGTGGCATTTCACTTTTTATCTTAGCCAGATAAGTATTTTGGAAAGTACCTGTAGCTAAACCTTTAACATTACAAGATAGTTCAACTTGTGCCTGCTTATTGTATCTATGTAATGTTGATGATGTTGTTCCAACAACCTTTTTAGTTACTTCAGTTATAGGAACCAAAGTATTATTTGAACCTGAAACATAAATCCCATCAAGATTATTAAGATTTTTACGTTGGTCATCCTGTAATAATACTTTAACATCATATCTATCTGTTCCGCCATCATATTTAGTTACAGTTGAACCATTAAATAATGTAGCCAAAGTACTAGCAACATCTGCACTATTAACGCCTAAATCTGCTGCTTTATCACGATCTACAGTCATCTTTGCTTCTGGTTTACCTGAGTTGGTATTAAGACCTACCTGACTTGCTTGTGGATCTTTAGACATCTCTGCTTTCATTTTCTCTGCAAAAGCTTGAACCGTTGCTCTATCACTTCCAACAAGGTCATAAGTTACATCCTTGGAAGATCCTCCTCCACCTCCCATAGATGCAGCTGATACTGAAATATCCATTCCAGGAAGGCCCTTTAAATCAGTCCCAAGCTTTTGAGCCATATCTCTCGCACTATCCTTACGCTGTTTCTTATCCACCAATGTAATATTAACTGATGCCTTGCTATTTGTAACAGTTGAATACATATATTGAACTTCTGGATTCTTCTTAATAATCTCTTCAAGCTGCTTAGTTTCTCGGCTCGCAGCATCTAAGGTTATCCCTGAATCAAAATTAGCACTTACAGTTACCTGCCCTTTATCAGTTATAGGTATCATAACGAAACCTAGCGACGAAATAAGGAAAAGACTTGCTACAAACATAACTCCGCAAGCAGCCAAAACTATTAACCTCTTATGAAGAAGAAACGCTAATAGATGTGAATATTTCTCAGCAAAAGTATCAAACTTATTATTAAATCCACTAAAGAACTTACCAATAAATGTTTTACTTTCTTTTTTTCCTGCCTTTAGCATTCTAGATGACATCATAGGTACAAGGGTAAAGGATACAAACAATGAAACTGCCATACTAAAAACAATTGTAAGTGCAAATTCAATAAAGAATTTTCCAAGTATTCCATTTATCATGGCCATAGGTAAGAACACGGAAATAACAGCAAAAGTTGTTGCTATTACTGCAAATCCAATTTCTGAAGTAGCATCCCTAGCTGCTTCGATTGGGCGTTTACCCATATGGAGATGCCGTACAATATTTTCTATAACAACTATAGCATCATCAATTAAAAGCCCTACTGCTAGTGATAATGCCATTAAAGACATTGTGTTTAATGTAAAGTTCATCTCTTTCATACAAACAAAAGTAGTTATTATAGAAATTGGAAGAGATAATGCACTTATAAGGGTACTTTCCCATTCATTTAAGAACAAGAATACAATAATAACTGCTAATATACATCCTTCTACAATAGTATTCATAACATCATCTACTGTATCTTTTATTGATGTTGAATTATCACTAACAATATCAGCATTCATTCCCTTAGGTAATGAAGCTTTAACTTGTTCTAGTGCTGCTTTAGCGTCTTTTGCAACTTCTACTGTATTAGAACCAGATTGCTTAACTATATCAATACCAATTGCTGGATTGCCTTGATAATAAGCTTGGCTTGTTCTATTAACAATTCCATCTTCAACTGTTGCAATATCTTTTACTCTAATTTCCGTACCATTTTTATTAGATACCAAAACATTCTTAAAATCTTCTACTTTTTTTATTTTACTAGTTGTTGTAATAGATATCTGATTATCTCCATCCGTTACTGTCCCAGTGGATTGATCAATATTATCACTTTTAATACTATTTATTACAGTGCCTGATGTAAGGCCATATTGTAATAATTTGTTATTATCTAGTTTTATATGAATTTCTCTTGTATCCTCACCAGATACATTTATTGCTCCAACGCCAGATACCGCATATAACTTTGGTTTTAAAGTGTTATCTACAAAGTCTGCCATTTCTTGATTGTCACTTGAACCATAAACAGCTATAGATATAATTGATGTCGCTGACATATCAAACTTAGAAATTATCGGATCATCAGCATCAGCTGGTAGTTTTCCTCGAATACTTGAAATTTTATCTCTAACTTGCTGTGCTGCAGTTTCACCATTTATACTCAAATCGAATTCTATAGTAGTCTGTGAAACCCCTGAACTTACATTAGAAGTTATATTCTGAACTCCAGAAATTTGTTGTGCTGCATCTTCTACCTGTTTTGTTATCTTACTTTCAATATTTTCTGGTGTTGCTCCATTTTCTGTAACTAAAACAGACACATAAGGCATATCAACATTTGGCATATCATTAAGTGCTAATCCTTTATAAGATACAAAACCTAAAATAGTAAGGACAATCATTATAACTGATATAAATACGGGTCTTTTAATACTAATATTTGCTATATTCATTTGTTATCCCTCCTATTTAGTTGTTGTATCATCTGCAATGCCATCTTGTTTAGAATCTGAGTTATCTGAGCTACTGTTTTCCTTTATAGTTGCATCTACTCCATTACCGTCTTGAAGAGTACTTGTATTTGTACAAATTACTTGATCTCCATCTTTAATACCAGATGATATTTCAACGTTATTATCATTAGTTTCGCCAATTGTGACCTTTTGCTTTTTAGCTGTTCCATTATCATTTATGAAAACTGAATAATCACCTTCGTTTCCAACTAAGGCGTTAATTGGAACAGTGATAATTTCAGTCTTTTGCTCATTAATAAGTTGTCCCCTTGCAAAGATACCAGGTAATAATGATTTATCACTATTATCTATTTTTATTTTACAATCAAACACTCTTGTTGTAGTATTTGCTGCAGAATCCATAGTTTGAATAGTACCATTGTATGTTTTATCACTTCCATCTACAGTAATTGTTGCAGCTTGTCCCATACTTATGCCATTTATTTTTTCTTGTGGTACTTGTATTCTTGCATATACCGATGATATATCATTAATTTTTCCAAGTACTGTACCTGCAGCTGCCATTTGTCCTATATTTACACTTTTATCACTTATTACACCACTTATAGGAGCCTTAATAACTGCATTATTTAAAGTATCTTGCAAATTTGATATGCTTATTTTTTGAGCTTCTATATTGGCTTTTGATGTTTCAATAGTTGCATTTCCCGAGTCATAATCTGCTTGTGCATTATTTAATGTTTTCTCAACAGCTTCAAAATCACTTTTAGATATAGCCTCTGATTCAAAAAGAGTCTTCTGTCTATCATATGTACGTTTTGCATCGTCCAAATTATTTTTAAGTTTTTCCATGGACACTTGTGACGAATTTAGCTGCTGTTCATTTATTTGCAATTGAGCTTGTGCAGTTTTTAAGCTATTTCTAGTATCTTGATCATCTAGTGTAACTAATACATCCCCTGCCTTTACATATTGTCCATTTTCAAATGATACCGAAACAACCCTTGCTGATAACTTACTAGTTACAACCCCCTGTTGATATGCTTCTAAAGTGGCTTTATATGTATCACCAGAATTTTTTTCTGTAGTTTTAGCAACTTGCACTTCAACTGCTGTTTTAGTAACTTCTACTACAGTATTAGTAGTTTTCTTTGCAGAAAAGAACTTATTTTTAGCCACTACAATTGTACCTATCACAGCTATGACAACAACCGCATATATAACTATTTTTTTTACTTTTTTCATTTTTTGTCCCCCTGAAATTTTATAGATTCTTTCTACCATTATTAATTGTATAAAATAAATTCATTTTTTGTTTAGTATAATTACAATTCTTATAAGCAAAATAAGTTATCTTATATCTTTTATTTATGCAAAAATTCAAAGCTAATTTTTAAGTTGATTTTCGCCTAAAAAATAATTGTAAAAAACAAAATGTTTCTTCAATTATTAATATAGTAAATGTAATATGTTATTTTTTCCTTAACTAAAACTTAATTCTAAATTATAATTTAAATTAATTAGTATTTAGATAATATGCTAATATATTCTATTCATATTATTGATTATATTTTTATAACTATTATAAGTCAATAACTTTCTTCTTGTTTTCAAATTGTTAATAGTTTATACTTTATTCAGATACTATTTTATCGTAGGAAGGATTGTTTTATTATGGATAAAGATGATTTATTTAAAGTTGCAGATTCCTTAGTAAACTTTTTATGGATTATTCAAAATAATATACTTAAGGAAAATGATATAACTAAAAATTTTCACTCTTCTGTAAATTGCGAAGATGATTGTGTCCCAGACTTTTCTATTCCTCCATCCCATGTTAGAGTTATTTTTTACCTTGTAAAATTTAATTCATCTCCTATTTCACAAATAGCAGATAATTTAGGAATATCAAAATCTAACATGACGCCTATTATAGATAATTTAATTAACTATGGATTAGTCAATAGATATCCTGATTCTCGTGATAGAAGAATTCTCAGAGTTGAATTAACTGATAAAGCTTCCAAACGATTAGATTCTTTTAGAATTGCGATTTGTAATTCATTTGTAGAAAAGATATCGCCTCTTTCTGATGATGAAGTAGTTACGTTAAATGATTCTATATCAAACTTAATAGCAATACTAAAAAAATTAAATTAAATTATATAAAAGACAACTATTCAATATATCAGTATATTAAATAGTTGTTTTTTTTGACACCTAAAATTTAAGATTAACAAAAAATCAGAGAAAGTTAATATATCTTCACTAACTTTCTCTGATTTTTCAATTAATGTATATTCAAAAATGAAAGCCTGAATACCTTATATTTCAATTGCTTCTTTAAATGATTCTATCAAATCCTCTATATCTTCAAGCCCTACCGATACTCTTATTAATGTATCTGTAATTCCAAGTTCTTCTCTTTCTTCTTTTGGAATTGATGCATGGCTCATTTTAGCGGGATATGAAACTATAGTTTCAACGCTACCTAAACTTACTGCTACTGCTACATTTTTTACATTGTTTAAGAAAATTGTAGTTCTTTCTAACGTCTTAAACTTAAAAGATAAAACTGCACCTGCACCATCTGCTTGTTCTAAATGTACATCTCTTCCTTCCATTGATTGTAGACCAAGATAATAAACTTTTTCAACTTCTTCTCTTGATTCAAGCCACTCAGCTAGCTTTTGAGCACTTTTTTGTAGTGCATCTAATCTAACTTTCAGAGTTTTAATTCCTCTAACCAAAAGCCATGAATCTTGTGGTCCAAGTACAGCTCCAAAGGTATTTTGTATTTGATAAACTCTATCTCCAAGTTCTTTTGTTTTCGTTACAACGAGTCCTGCTATAACATCACTATGTCCACCTAAGAACTTAGTTGCGCTATGCACAACTATATCCACACCAAGCCCTAATGGCCTTTGTAGATATGGTGACATAAATGTATTATCTACTATTGTAATTGCACCATTTTCTTTAGCTATTTTACTAGCAGCTCTTAAATCTGTAACCTTTAATAATGGGTTTGAAGGAGTTTCTAAATAAAGTCCCTTTGTATTTTCCTTAAAAGCATTTTTTACGTCTTCAATATTCGATGCATCTACAAAAGTAAATTCAATATTAAATCTTGAAAATAATTTTGTTGTTGCTCTATATGTTCCACCATATACATCACCACAAATTATAATGTGATCTCCTGCTGAAAATATTGATAATACAGAACAAATAGCCGCCATACCTGAAGCAAATGCAAAACCACATTCTCCTCCTTCAAGTTCTGCTATTAATTTTTCTACTACCTCTCTAGTTGGATTTCCTGATCTTGCATAATCATATTTCCCAAAATTCTCTATATCAAATTGATGAAAAGTTGATGTTTGATATATCGGAGTACTTACAGAACCTGTAGCAGGGTCTATATCTCCACTTGCATGTATTAATTTAGTTCCAAAATTCATAATTTACACCCCAATCATATTTATTAGCTTATTTCCCAATTGCATTTTCTAAATCCTTTATTAAGTCATCTATATTCTCTATTCCAATTGATAATCTAAGTAAGTATTCATCTACACCTAATCTTTTCTTAATCTCTTCTGGAATTTCTGAGTGAGTTTGAATTATTGGATATGTTATTAATGTTTCTACTCCACCTAAACTTTCTGCAAATCTTATTACTTTAACACTTTCTAAAATTTTAGGTATTAATTTTTTATCCTTAACTCTAAAAGATAATGTTGCTCCAAAACCTGTTGCTTGTTTTTTATTTACTTCATAACCATCAAAGTTTTCTAAGCCTACATAATAAACTTTTTCTACATTAGAATTATTCTCTAAAAACCTTGCTATTTTTATTGAATTTTCTTGTGCTCTATCTAGTCTTATATGTAATGTTTTAATTCCTCTTAAAATTAACCATGAATCAAATGGGGATAATGTTGCTCCAGTTGACATATGAATTCTTCTTAACTTTTGTAAAATTTCTTCATCATTTCCTACTATAAATCCAGCTAACAAATCATGATGTCCACCTAAATATTTAGTTCCACTATGAATTACCAAATCAGCACCTAATTCTAATGGTTTTTGATAATA
>Ga0302162_10000108_pt1 | contig 25088 bp, 27 predicted proteins | sample I_Fen_E2_2_FD_193501 | JGI IMG/M metagenome (GOLD analysis project Ga0302162, IMG submission 193501) | Peat permafrost microbial communities from Stordalen Mire near Abisko, Sweden - I_Fen_E2_2 | ecosystem: Environmental > Terrestrial > Soil > Wetlands > Permafrost | place: Sweden: Abisko...
TACAGCGGGTCTACAGCAATTGGAAGAATGGCTCAAAGAAGGTAAAAGTCAACGTCAAATAGCCCTTACGCTTAAAATTTGTGCAGAAACCCTTTATCGGTGGAGAGACAAATACCCCGATATAGGTGATACTATAGCCCCATACACGCCAACAAAGGCTGTACCATCATTCGATATGACCCGTCCACCAGCTTACAGAATTATATGTGCCTACGAAGATAACCAGACTTCAATTTTAGGCTCAATCTACGATGAATACGATACTCTCGACGAATTGTGGAACTCTCCATTTATGAAAGAATATTTTGATTTTTGGAAAATTGAAGCAAGTGACTACTATGGTGAGTGCTTGGTGTCACTTAGCCACAGAGGAACTTACAAATTAAGTAATTATATAGGTATTTCGTACTGTAAAGTTACGGCCAAAGGGAAAATCATAGCTTTAGTACCACCAACAGCATAACTTTTAAAGGAGGGAGAAAATTATGTTTGAATTTAAAAAATTAATGGTCTGTGCAGTTCTATCTGCAATTTGCTTAACAGCTGTCTTACCTACAAGAGCTAGTGCATCAACCTATACAGCGACTAAAGTAGCAGCTGTCGCTCTTGGTATGCCCTACCATTACACGCTTAGTGTCCAAAATAATGCACTAGTAATTAGTGGTGATGCCCCTAGCTACCTAGATAACGGCAATTTTCAGATAGATTTAATTGAGCCTGTGAACTACGTAAATCCTAGTATAGATGGTAATGGTCTAGCTGCACTTGACAGAATGGAATTTGACTTTGGGAGTACGGCTACACAGAAAGGCTTACACCCGACTGTGGTTAAGAGCATAACACGCCCCTTAAGTCTATCAAGTCACATAGCCCCTATAATTACTGTTGCTATGGAGGGTAAAAGCTATTTGACTTACGATTTAGGTAATGTGCCCAAGCTCTCTTTATCTGGGTTACCTGATGGCCTTTATAACATTCGTACGAAATTTAGCTCCAATTGGTCCAATCACTATTTGTACTGCGACGACATACTCATCGTAGTACAGGGAGGTAAAGCCAGTTTGCAAGTGCTACCTACCTATATCCGTTTTACATATTTTGGTGATGGGTGCATGACTTATGAAGGTTATACTTTAGACCCGTACGAAGTAGACCCATCAATTACAGATGAGGCTGAGGGTAACTGGATACAATCACGCTGATAGAGAACGCTCAGCGAGTTGATTTATAATAAGCATACAAATACACTCAAAACAATTCCAAAGACCATCTAAGGCTCTTACAAGAGCTTTTAGATAGGAAGTACATCAACTGTGCTTCCTATTTTTATGCTCAAAAATAATTTTGACTTCTTATTTAGGTGGGTTTTATCAGTGGTACAGCCATTTCAGCTCCAAACTTCAACAACATATAAAATTATTTTTAAGAAATTTTTAAAAATTATCTGTTTTTCTTCAAACTTTCCTCCCAAAATACTACAAAAGTAATCAGTCACTATTTACTTTGCACGAATAATAACCAAAAGTAAGTAATTACTTACCACTTTTGTAATTATTTGACATATGGTGTAAAGTTATAGTATACTTAGGTCATACCAAGGCAAGAAAAAAGTAAGAATTTGTTTGGAGGTGTCAAAATATGTACAAAGTGTTAGAAGAAGATGTAATGTTGAGAATTGACAATAGTTGGATAAGCACAAAAGTAGTTCTTTCAGGTTGCAATGGTGGCAAAAGGATAGATTATGTTGATGAAACTGGTCATATAATCAAATCTAAGCCACTGAGTCGCAGTAAGTACAAAGATATTGAATTAAACTAATTTTAGACAAAATAAAGAGCCATCATTCGCACTGATAGCTCATTTGAAGGAGTTGTTGATAAATGTATAATCAAACTTTTCTTGATAAAATTGTATCACAATCTAGGCTTAAAATCAATCAAATTGCATTTAGCAATCTTGATATACTCTTTGCAATATGCTTTGTTACGGCTGTAGCGACAATAGTAACAGGTATCACAGTAAATTTATACTGCCACAATCTATTTAATTAGCAAAAAGGAGGATAAAGACTGTGAAAAAATTGAGATTAAATGCAGAGAATTTAGTTGCTGTACAAGCTGCTATCGATGAAGTGGAGGGCAAAGCTACTACAAGATGTTTAAGTGCAGATAGGCTTTTAGAGATGGTGAGGAGCTGGGAAGTAAATGCCTTTAGCCCACCTAAGTATCTACTTAGAGGTACATATCTTATAGTACAAGCATCAGCTGATAAAGTAGCGGAAGCTTACAAATACAGACCTCGCGAAACCATAGTTATTGTAGGGCACGATAGTGTTGGCTGGTTTATAGACAGGATAGCGAGAGAAGGCGTTAGAACACATCGTTGGACTGTTTCTGCTTTACCTACTACTAAGCTTGAATACTATATTTTAAAGCAAGCTACGACAGCTTAAATAATACTAAAGGTGCAGAGTGACGAGGTTTACGCCTCGTTAATGCGACGATAGACGGTCACAAGCCCCGTTGTATAAGGATATAAAGGATTAAAGAGTTTTATTTGAGGAGGTAAATTAATATGTTTAAAGCGATTTTTGATAATGGTGGCGGAATTATAGTGATAATTGACAGGAAGTGGGCACATTACTACGATGACCCAACACAAGCAGCTAGTGATTATAAAGAATACAAGGAGAACGGACTATCCGATGATTGGGACGGTCACGAGCCAGACCTTTTAAATATAGGCAACACGCCTTACTGCATTGTTATGGACGGGAACGATATTGAGGATGCAGTCAGGAGTTATATAAGCAACCCCGATTGCTATATCTCATACGGTCACAACGAATATGCTTTTATAGCATATTTAGCAAACGAAAATGTATAAATGAAGTGGTCAAAGGAGGTTTTAGCTATGAAAATATTTGTAGGTTATCATTGTGACAACTGCAACACTGACTATGATGTTGACAGTCGCAACCTTATAGACCACATAGAGCCAGACTGTCCGGTATGTGAGTGTAATGACGAAGTAAACCACATCTACATAGACGATGAGGAGGTATAAGATTATGATAAAACTTAAATTAATGCAAGGTATGTACATAGCTGGTCACGGTGATGCTTTCTTTTTTAAGTACGACGAGGACGGTAAGAAAGTATCAGGTGAAGGATGGGGTGGTTTAGTGCATGCAGCTCAGGCAGTAGATGAAAATGGAAATGAGTATAAAATTTTGTGGAAAATGATAACAGATTATGACTCGGATATTATTTGTGGTTGGGACAGCCCAGTACAGGTACTAGACGAGCAATATAGAAATGTAACTAATAAAGTAAAACTAGAATTTTAGTGACATTTACAGCGTGGTTTGAAAGTTTATTTGATTTAAGATAATTAATTGTATGTTGATGCGGTCTTTTGATTTATTTTCCCTACTTTTCCTAATTTTCAAATTAAATTTTATTAGGAGGTCGTATTACTATGCTAAATATAAACGAAATTAAATCACTTATGTCACCCCTAGACCACCCAGCCTATTCACATTTTTGCCTACTTAATCCATCAGATGGAAAGCATGCAATTAACCTAGCTCTTTTAAGATGGTGTGGAGGTGCTACACAGGTATCACTTACACAATATGCTTTGCCTTTTGATGCTACAGGTCGCAGTTATATTCTTGATGTCTTTATTGGCGAGGTTGTAGATGTTAAGTACGCATTTTGGTCTAAAGGTATACACCTTAAAAAGAGAGGAAGCAACTCAGTTCGTAATAATCTAAAAGGTAAGTACCTCACTGCACCTCATATTACCCTTGATATAATGGGAACAAAGAAGCGTATTCATTACAGACCATTTATCCATACACTTGTAGCGTATGTATATCCTCCATTGCGAGAGCAATATGTACAAGCTGTATTGGACGATATGACAGCTCACAATCGCTCATTTGCCGATGCTCAGATACAAACAAATCATATTAATAAGGACTTAAACAATAATTCTGCCGTCAATCTCGAAGTGATAACGGCTAGTGCTAATAGTAGACATAAGGCACTTACCGTCATAGGCGAACCTTATAGTATGCTATGTCATAGTAAACAAGCCCAAAGTGCTTTATTTGCATACTACAATAGCAATATTATAGATAATTCATCTTATGTAGAGAGATTGTGCCTACAGCTCTCCGCTGCAAATTTACCAGTCAATTCGGAGAAAATTACAGTAGGCGTAAAGAGTATAACAGGTACTAGACTTAAAACCGTTGATATACCTAATCAAGCGTCAATCTATGAGGTGCTTACTACACTCTATGACGCTAAGGCACACCATATACACATAGAAAATCTATATACTAAAGCAATTTAAAAGGAGGAATGAATTATGTTAAATCCAGCAATGCAGAAGTTCAAGGTTGACACTTTACTAAATTTAGGGTGCAAAAGGTGGCAGAAAAATGGACTTGATAGAATTTATATCAATGAGTCGGAACTACGCCAAATACTAGGTGCAGAAGCTAATTATTATAGCTCTAACAGTTTGAAAAACTGTAAGTATTATTATGATTTAGTTACCGATGCTTATGGTTATAAACACTATGAGGGCTGTACTGACCTACACGATGCTATATTCAGAGCGATTGACGAGTATATACAGTCCAAGTACAATGCTCACGAAATGACTAAGAAAGAGCGTGAGGTTACACTCGATGAACTTAATGCGGCCCTAGGACTTTAAGACTCCCTATTTGGGGAGTTTTTCCTATTTTATTCTGAATTGCATGTATCTGAATTTTGTAAGCTCCATAAAACGCCATAAAGACCTTTTTATTTGAAAGAGGTACAAATCCCCTATCGAACTGTTTTAAAGGCTCTGTAAAGCTCAGAGAGAGTTCAAGAGTGAAGTTAAGCTTCACTCTTACTTTTTATCTGGACTATTACACCTTTTAAAAAATATTCTTAAAATATTTTATCAGAAATCTTATACTTTTGAGAAGTTCTTCCTACCATTGCGATACGCACGACCTACCACTCAACGCCTTATATAATGCACTCTAACACTTGATTTAATGCACTTTTAATGCTATAATTAAGAAAAGAAAGTGAGGTGCTTAATATGAGTAAATTAGAAATTTTAGCAGAAGAAATCCTCATAAAAGTAGGTGGTAAACGCACTATGTGCAAGGCAGTTCTGCTATCAGATAAGGGTGGTCACGTAGTTTCCTATCTGGTAGATGGTGTTGAGGTTAAATCACAGCCCTTGTATCGTAGCCCATTTAAAGATAAGGTAAAAGAACTTAAAGAGCAGAAAGCAGAACAAGCTCCAAAGCAAGAACCAGAACAAGAGCCATCTGAGCTTATGGAAACTCTTAGAAAAACTTGTGAAGCTATGGGAGTGACCAATCAACAACTGGCTGAAAAGTATGCTATACCTATCCAAACACTAGAAGCGTGGTTTAATAGTACAGCACCTGAGAATTATGTGATAACCCTACTTTTAAGGTGTTTAGAAGTAGATTTCATAACGGGTATAGATTTATCTGAGGAAGAACAAGAGCAAGAGCCGATAGAAACAGCACCAAAGCCATATAATCTTTATAGTTTGGAAGGTGAACCATTAACACAAGGCGAAGAAGATTTTGTACATAGAGAAAGAGCAGCTGGGCGTACAGGTGATGTAGAGCTATCAGAGGATGAAGACCCGTACCGCACTAGACAGGTGTTTTACTGCGCCAGTAACGGCTTTCAGTTTGAATTAGTGAAGGAGGTGTAAATAATGCTGTGCAAGGATAGCGTAGAAAATGCCATACGGGCTATGATTGATTTAGGGTGTGAAAATAATAGTTTGCCATCTAAGAGTGCACCTGAAAAGCAAAACTTGGAGAAAATGCTGAGCATACTGGATTATAGCAAATTAGAGTCTATTGATAGTAAGTGCCGCAAAGATGCCTATATAAACGGTCGCCACCCTTTACTACACTACTCGCAAGAAGCATTATCTAAGTACGCCTCGACTATTTATAACTATATACTACCTCATTTTGAGACTGTAACGCTTACTGAGACGGAGTATATAGCTAAATGGATTAGCCCATACACTGAGCTACAAGCACAGTTAGCGTCCAAAGCAGAAGGTTTTATTAGCCAGCTTGAAGCTATAGTAGCTAATCCAATCCTTGTACCTAATGTTATAATTGAGCCAGAATATAACCTATACACACAAATCACTTCTTTTTTAAGTGGTGATAATGATTTTTATGCAGACCTGAACGATTTTCTCTTTAACTCGTTCTCCCCACTACGCAAGGATGATGTGACTGACCCACGAGTAATTGCATTAGTTGCTGAGGTCAATACTCTAAGAGCCAAATATAACAAAAAGCTTGAATCATTTGCTGTCAAACACATTGATTTCGACGCTAAAACTGAGGAAATACACATACCAAGTGAAAATAAAAAGAAGGAAATAGTTTATCTTGAAAAAGATATTAAAAAGATAGACTACAAAGTACCTGATGACAAGCCCCTGTATGGCAGAGAAATGAGGCGTTGCAGAAAGCTTGTAAAAGAGTGCAAGAGTTTTCATAGTCTTAGAGCTAGTACTGTAACTATGCTGAAAGCTCATAAAGATAAAATTTCACAAGTAGATTGGGACATAATCTCAGTAGCCTTTGAAAGCAAGGTAATCACACCAGCTACAAGAAAGGTTATCGCAGCTAATCTTAAAGCTATTAAAGCTGCTATTAAGCAAGCTAGTGCACCTGTTATTGCTGACCCAGTAGACACCATAGCTAATAATGATGCTTTTATAAGTGGCTTTATAGCACAGCTTGAAGTTGCTTATGCAATCAAACCTGTTAAACCCCCTAATATTGACACGGTAGATGACCTTTGTAGCCTTATAGATACACTGAACCTCACACATACACAGAGTACAGCTCTTGAAGCTATTCAAGCACAGCAGACATCGAGTGAGGTATGGTACTCCAATTTCGCTAATATTAGCCAGTCTCTAATGGCCTGTTTGCAAATAACCCTAAATAAACTCTCACCTGATTTAGTTTTATCAGGCGAAGTTTTATCTCACGGTGCTATTAAGGGTATACTCGCTTTTGCAAAGCAGATACACAATCCAAATGTATATGCCTATGACTATAAACACCTAGCAAAAGAGCTACATCACCAGTTACAGGTACACACTAGCTACTACACAAACACAGAACCACTTCCTCAATTAGTACCTATGAGTAATGAGCAGTTAATTGATGCCAAGAACACTATGGCTGCACCTGTTTTGGTGTTGCCTAGCTTATTTGATTTGACACCACCTATACATAAAGTTATGAATAGAATACACGCAAGTGTAGTCACAACAGGTGTTGCAGAGCTTTTATCTGCTAAAGACATAGACATTCAATCCTTAACTCTTGTACCAGATGTGACAATCAAAAAAATAGCTACAATGCTCACAGGACAGCCGTCTACGCCTTATTTGCTTGATGTTAATGGTGATTTAATATTTCATTTAGATGACACTACTAAGTATGTAAAACCAGTGCCTACAATTGCAGATGACAATTATAAGGATAAAACTTATCACTTTAGAGCATATAATTGGATTATTCTAACTGGTCATATACATGATTTACAACAGCTCTTGAAGAAAACACCTGAATATATCGAGTGGCAAAATTCATCTGAGGAACAAAAGCCAGAGGAGAATGGCATTAAGCCACTGCCAAAGAACTTTACCTATAAGCTACTGCCTCAGGCTGCTGTACTCCGTAAGGAAGCTTGTGACGAAGCTAATGCACTCTACGACTTTTTATTTGCAATGGCGATAGATGCTTATGCAAACAATGAAGAAATGCAAGATTATTTGGAGCAACTTAACCAAATCCATTGCTTCAAAGATTTGTATATCAACGGTAAAAGATTAGCAGCGTGGGTGTTCTATCCTGAGGAGTATCGCTTGATTAGTGACCCACCAGTAGATGCAACAACTGGTAAAGTTTTAGACTATGAACCTGACCACCTAAACGGTGACCCGTCTGATAACAGCAAGAAAAACCTTGAAATCAAGCTTAAACAGGCTAATCTTGACGCCAGAAGTACAAGTCGCCCTGTGACTTATAATGGACACAAATACCCTACAACTCAAAAGTATTGTACTGCTTATGGTTTAAGCTATAACTACATTAATCAAGAATTAAGAAAGCTACAGCTAGGTGGCATCTTTGATTCTAAGGGTATAATTTATAGTCTAAATTCAGACGAACGCAGTTATACTGCCGTAGATTCACAGACCAAAGCTCCTGTAATCACTTATAATGGTACACCATATAACACACCTAAAGCTTTTGCTATCGAATTTAAACTTAACTATAACAGTCTTAACAATGCTTTAAGCAAGGCGAAAAAAGCTGGTGAGTCAGAATTTGCTTGTAGATTAAGTAATAAAAAATACACGTTTTATTTGGATGAATATGGTAACATAGTTAAAATAGTATAATGCAACTAGACCTATGACAACTAATCATAGGTCATTTTATTTAAAATCTTGAAATATGGTTAATTTAAAATCTTATCTTATAATGAGCTGTTAATTACTGTATTACAGGTACTCCAACTGAAAATATGAATTAAAAATCTTTAGCTTTGTTACCAATTAAAATACCTAGTCAAGAAAACGGGCTGTTAGCCACTACACCACAGTCACTTTAGTAGAAAAAATGTATTGGACTTGGTTATCCTTTATAGGAGTATAAATTTAGTTTTTGCATCATCTTTTTCAGTTACCATTTATGGCACTTATGTCCATTTATTGTTTATACATAGCTTAAATGTACCCTTAGCCCTTATATATCAGTAACTTCTGCCGAGATATGGCCTTGGCGAAACTATGAATTTATGCAGTATATAACCCCGCATCTTAGTATTAGTGCGGGGTTGTTCCATTCCCTCATAATGTCTATTACCTCAATAGCACCGAGTTTTACTTGCCCCATAGGACTTCCCCTTTGTAGACCGACCCAAAAACCAGTGATTATGGCGGGTTTACTCCACAAATATTTCTATACCGTCCATTCAGTATAGTGCGAGGTTCAACTATATCCAAACGACTGTCCCAGTTATATAACTCAGCATAATAAGGTGGGTTTAAGTCATTAAACTGTTCCAAGAACTGCCTCTAACCCCGCATTATTACTAAGTTTAATGCAGTTTTATTTGTGCTATGTACCCAACTTCTATAATCCACAAAGCCGTATACAAACTTTGTAATTATGCGGGTTCTGTCTATAACTTCAACTGTCCCAACCCAAATCCCCCGTAAATATAACCTTTCTTAATCCACCCTACTTTTAACCTCATATAAGCCCCTTAGAGCAGTTTTACTTGTTCGGAATACAAATGCACCAAAACCCATTCACAAGACCCTCAGAACTTCTCATAGCGAATATAAACTATACTAAGATAGGTTATCCCAGAGAACCTATCTTATTACTATGTAACGCAAGTAAGTTTTATCCGACCTATATACCTTTAAAACCCCATCACCCTTGATATATCAATAGTTTATACCGATTTCTGTTTATACAGTTTGCGAGGTATAGTAATATAGTTGTATATAATAGTCCATAGTTGTGCATACTAGCTCTGTACTTATATCTAGTAAGTCTATAATTGTGTCTAGCAGCTTTATATTTGTATTTCGCATACTGTATGTACAGTATTCGGTTTATAAAGGTGGGCTTTATCTGTAAGTACATACTAACAAATTAAGTGCCGTAGCCATTATAGTCCCAGAAATCCACTTATTATCTCGCAGTATGGCAGGTTAAAAGAACACACGGTTTATACTTTTGCCAAAATATCTATGCCTTTAACAATTTTGCCTATTAACTACTAATAATTTATTACTAAAATCCACAGTATAAAATACTTACGGCCAGTCCAATTCCTATCCAACGAACCCCCTATTCCATAGGACTTCCTTGACAGTTTTATTTGCAGAATATCGTGAACTATCTTGTGATTTAATACTGGGTATGATACACTTGCCTTAGTTTTAAGGGAGGATGGTTATAATGGCTAAGGCAAGTGATGTAGGGCTTTATCAGTTAGAAAATGGTTTATGGGAGTACAGGATTGTAATTAATCGCAAGGATTTAAAAGTGGATACTACGTGCCGACAAGGTAATGACGGTAATCCATTTAAGACCAAGAAACAAGCTAAGGAAGCAAGAGAATTAAAGTTAGTAGAGTTGAAAACAAACCCGCAACCGACTAAGATAAAGGATGTGAAGCTTGTTGATATATATAATAAATATATTGATACAGGAGCTAAGAGTAAAGCATCAACCACAGTAACGAAACAGAAATCGATGTGGGCTAATCATATAGCGAAGAACTTTGGCGACAAGTTTTTATCCGAGATAACACTTGAAGAACTGAACAATTATCTTGAAACCTTGTACTTGTATGGTGATGGTATAGATACTTATAAAGGTGGGTATTCATATGGTTATGTGGAGGGATTTCTCAAATTCTTTTACCTTTTATTTGGGCGTGCCTACAATGATGACTTGATAGACACAGCACGATATACGAAGATGTTTTTGGATAAAGGTTCACAACTTAAAATGCCTAAGAAAACACAAGCAGATGCGTTAAAGGAAGAAGAAGATGCAAAGGCCTATACAATGGAGGAGATAGCTAAAATAGAAGCAATCTTCAAGCGTGGCAACTGTTACACTGCATTTATGTTAGGTTTTTATCTGGGACTTCGTATCTCTGAGGTATTTGCGACACGATATAGTGATATTATTGACTGGAATAATGGTGTTATAAGGATTAGCTGTCAACAAGGTTGCGACGAAGGGATATTTCATTTAGCACCAGTTAAAACCTTAAAGAGTGTCAGAACCATAGATATACCAAAGGTTCTACTAAATCATTTAGACGATAAATACAGTGAATATATGGAAGCTCGTGATACTGCAGCTTATCGTAATACTGAGGTTTTATTGGATAAGACCCAAAAGGGAGTAGTCACAAAGATTGTAGGTGGTGACTTCATAAACCGTAAGAAAAATGGTGAGCTTCTAACGATTCGTTCAATAAAATACTGGAGTAGAGTCATAAAAGAAGAAACTGGCATAGATTTTAGGTTTCACGGACTTCGCAAGACACACGCTACTATACTAGCTAATCTTAATACACCAGCATTGGAGCTTATGAATCGTTTAGGCCACAAGAAATATGATACAACATTGGCGTACTATGTAAATAGTAACCAATTAGCTAAGAAACAGCTTATAACTAATTTAAAAAAATTTGAGGTTTTATTGGAGGAAGAGCGACAGTATTTAAAGTCTGCTGTTGGTTCAGCTGATGATGATGCTAAATTACAGAGATTCAGAGATTCTATACTGCCTTTATTTGATGAAAATAAAGAGTAGTAGTTGCTGTGTAAAATACTGTGGAATTGAAATTTGTATGCCTGTAACCATTATAAATGCTAGTAGTCTTTTGTCGAGGCTAGACATGGTAGAGCATTTAAAGGATTATTAGATAGATACTTTAATAAATAATATAACTAAGGTAAATTCTAAATAAAAATATTGAAACTTATTAAATAATTTATTACTAAACTAAATTAAAAAGGAGTGTTTTTTGTGCAAAGTATTAATTGTGATGTAAATAATTGTTCACATAATAAAAGTGGTGTTTGTTATTCAAATAGAGTTGACATTGGAGGCATCTCTGCAAACAGCGAACGTGGAACTTGCTGTGGTTCATTTTTAAATAAATCTTTATACAGTGCTTTAACAAATAATACAAATTCTACTATGCAGTGCGATTCTCTTATTTGTAAAGCTGAAAATTGTGCTTATAACTATAATAAACTTTGTGACTTAAAATCTATAAATGTATCAGGCTCAAAAGCTCAAATATATGCCGAAACAGAATGTGCTAGTTTTAATGCTAAGTTATACTAATCATACTTTTAGGTATTAGCTAAATCCAATTTTTTCAGGCGGAGTTTTTCTCCGCCTAAATCATCTTTAAATTTCTTTCATTTAGAAACACGTTTGGAATCACTTTCAATAGTTCAAGCATCATTCCATTGTTTAGAATTAAATGGATCTACATAAATTCCAGTTATTTCTCAAATATGTTCATTAGTTAATTCTTTATGTTTAATCATTACTTCCCCCTCATTTTTCTTACAAATACAAATTTGCTAAAAACTCAGTCCCTACTTTTGTTTTAAAATGTTTTTCTTTAATACTTTCTATTTGCGAACTTTTAATTTCATCTTCATAAATATTAACTAAGAAATCTGCTTCTATTAATATTTGATAATCAATTCCATCAATTTTACTATATGTATGATGATGTCCAATTAAATAACATACTCTATTTATGAACTTTTCATCAAACTTAAATTTCAAAAGAATTTCTCTTGCAATTGGTGGTCCTTCAATTTCTTGATAATTTCCAGCACATGAATTATATTTTTCTTCACTAATCTTTATTCCTATATCATGCATTATAGCTGCTACTTCCAAAATATCTTGAGTTTCCTCATTTAATTTTTCTAGTTCACCTATTGATTTAGCAAAAGAAAATACCTTTAAAAAGTGGTTTACTCTTCTTGGATCTTTTGCATAATAGCTTATCATTTCATTTATTATAATACTTGTTTTATCTTTCATAATCTCATGTTAGTGTGGATTATTCTATATAATGAACTCCATCACTAAAGTACACCTTCTTTCTTTTAATATATATATTTATCATACTAATTATTAGTATATACTAATTTAATTATTTGCTTTAAACTTTCTAGTTCTTATTAAATATCATCACTTATTTATAATATCTATATATATTTGCCATTAACTTTATCATATGTTTTTCAGACTAGATGTAACATGAGTTACATAAAAAAAACAAAGAGAATAAACTTTCATACAAAAATAAAAGCTTATTCTCTCTTTATTATATATATTTAAATTCTAAATTACATTTATACTTTGTATTACTTTATTGTGTTAAGTAAGTTAGCCATTTCAATAGCTGAAACTGCACATTCATATCCTTTATTTCCAGCTTTAGTTCCTGCTCTTTCAATTGCTTGTTCTATGGTATTTGTTGTAAGTACCCCAAATATTACTGGCTTTTCACTTTCAAGAGAAATACTTGCAATTCCCTTTGATACTTCTGAACAAACTAAATCATAATGTAAAGTAGATCCCTTTATTACTGCACCCAAACATATTACTCCATCATATTTAGAGCTTTTCGCCATTTTTTTAGCTATCAATGGAATTTCAAATGCACCTGGTACCCATGCAATATCAATATCTTCTTCTTTTACTCCATGTCTCTTTAATCCATCTAATGCACCATCTAGAAGCTTCCCACCTATGAATTCATTAAACCTTCCTATTACTATTCCAAACTTTAATCCTTCTGATATCAAATTTCCTTCAAATATATTCATTACTTTTTCCTCCATTACTTTAATTATTTTAATTAATAGATAAACAACTTCTAAGTTGTACTTACACTTTAAATTTTATTGGTAATTCTCGATTACTAATTATAAATGCTTAATGTTCAGCAATTGATAATTGACAATTGAGCATTGATAATTAATACTTGAATCCCTAAATATAAGTAAATTTTCAGTTTTAGTTATCTATATTTAACAAATGATTCATTCTTTCTTTTTTAGTCTTTAAATAAAATTCATCACTTTTGTTTATTGGCATTTGTATTGGAACTCTTTCAACTACTTCAATATTATGTTTTTCAAGTCCCTCTATTTTTGCTGGATTATTTGTAATTAATCTAATATTATTTATTTCTAAAATTTTAAGAATATCTGCACTTACTTTATAATCTCTCATATCAGCCTTAAATCCTAGAGCTAAATTTGCATCCACAGTATCTAATCCTGTGTCTTGAAGTCCATATGCTTTCAATTTATTTAAAAGACCTATTCCTCGTCCTTCTTGTCTCATATATAGTAGTATTCCACGGCCTTCTTTTTCTATCATTTCCATTGCCGATGCATATTGTTCACCACAATCACATTTTCTAGATCCTAAAGCATCTCCTGTTAAGCATTCAGAATGAACTCTTACAAGTACAGGCTCATCAGTTGTAATGTCACCTTTTACTAATGCCAAATGACACTTTTCACTACCTTTTTCATTAAAAGCTAATACTTTAAAATCTCCATACTTAGTTGGTAATTTGGCTTCTGCTTCCTTAGATACGCTTAAATGTTGTTCTTTCCTATATTTGATTAAGTCTTCTATAGTCAAAATCTTTAAATTATGTTCTTTAGCAAATTTCACTAAGTCATCACGTCTTGCCATAGTTCCATCATCATTAACAATTTCACATATAGCTGCTGCCCCCTTAAATCCTGCAAGTTTTGCCAAATCTACTGAAGCCTCAGTATGACCAATTCTTTCTAAAACTCCATTTTTCTTAGCTATTAATGGGAATATATGTCCAGGTCTTCTAAAATCCATTTTTTCAGTTGAAGATGCAAGCTTATTTATGGTATAAGCTCTTTCAAATGCTGATATTCCTGTTGTTGTTTCTTTATGGTCTACTGCTACTGTAAATGCAGTTTCATGATTATCTGTATTCTTTTCAACCATTGGATTTAATCCAAGTTTTACTGCAATCTCCTCTTCTACTGGTGCACACACTAATCCTCTTGCATACTTAATCATAAAATTAATATTTTCTCCCGTAGCCATTTCTGCTGGAATTACTAGATCACCTTCATTTTCCCTACCTTCATCATCAACAACTATTATCATTTTGCCTTCTTTTAAATCTTTTAATCCTTCTTCTATACTATTGAATTTCATATTTTATCCCCTCAATTCTTAAAATTTAATCATTACAATCTATTAGAATTATCTTATACTCTCATTACATATATAATTTAAATTCTTACTATGTAAAGCGCCTCTCTTAAAAACCATTATCCCTTAAGAAGTCCATAGTTATATGACTTTTTTCCACTTCTTCTTTTTGATCTTTTGGTGCAAATAATTTTTCAATATACTTTCCAACTAAATCACATTCTAAATTAACCTTAGAATTAACTTTTTTATTTAGAAGAATAGTATTCTCTAAAGTATGTGGTATAACCGAAACCTTGAATACTTCATCGTTAACATCAGCAACAGTTAAACTTACTCCATCTATTCCAATAGAACCTTTATATATAATGTATTTTAAAACATCATTTGATGCAGAAATGGTAAACCATGTTCCATCTTGTTCTCTTTTTATTGAGACTATTGTACCAACTCCATCTATATGTCCACTTACAATATGTCCACCAAGTCTATCACTAAGTCTTAATGCTCTTTCGAGATTTAATTTATCACCAGCTTTCAAGCTTCCTAAATTACTTTTAGCTAAAGTTTCTCCCATTACTTCTGCTTTAAATGAATGTGAATCTTTCTCTTTAACTGTTAGACAAACACCATTTGTAGCTATACTGTCTCCTATTTTAGTATCTTCTAAAACTTTATTACATTTGATTTCCATTAATCCAAAACCATTACCTGCTCTAAGTTCTTCTAATATTCCAACTTCTTCGATAATTCCAGTAAACATTTTTTCTCCTTCTTCAAAAAATTATTTTTTATATTTTAATCTATTGTTTTATCTAAGGCACATGAAAGAAAATAACAAGTCCAAAATGCCATGAAATGTTTTTATATGCAGCACAGCTGCTCTTTTTTAAGTGCATATTTTTTATCAGACAAGGAGGCGGATTGTGCTCATAGCCAGCCTATTAGTGCAATCTGCCGACGCAGGATGATGGAAAATAGGCTAGCAGATTGACTTGTTATTTTTTGATTGTGCCTAAAATCATTGTATATAGCCTTCCACTACTAAATCGCCCCCAATTTTTCTATAACTAATATTCTTTAAGTTAACTGACTGATCTAATGTTGAAAATCCTCTTCCTGCTATACTACTTTTACTGTTTTCTCCACCTAATATTTTAGGAGCTATATAAAAAATTACTTTATCTACTATATTTTCTTCTAATGCAGAAAAATTTAATGTTCCGCCACCTTCAATCAGTATGGAATCTATACCCTCTTGACCAATCTTCTTTACAAGTTCCTTTAAATTTACTCTGTTATCTTTTTCAGAGACTTCTATAACCTTAACGCCTAAATCTCTTAAAGCTTTTTTCTTGTTTCCATCTGAGCTTAATGTAGTTGCAACAATAGTTTGTTTGTCATTATTTTTAACAACTTTCGAATCTAAAGGAATTCTAAGATTAGTATCTACAACAATTCTTATTAAATTTTTGTCATTATTAATTCTGCATGTAAGCTCTGGGTCATCGGTAATAACTGTATTTACTCCTACCATAATTGAATTCAGCCTATTTCTTAAATTTTGTGAATCCTCTCTAGATTCTTTAGAAGTAATCCATTTAGATTCTCCACTATAGGTTGCTATTTTTCCATCAAGAGACATACCACTTTTTAAAATCACAAATGGGATTTTTGATGTAATATATTTTATAAATATCTCATTCATCTTTTTACATTCTTCTTCTTTAACACCAATTACAACTTCAATCCCATGTTGTTTTAATTTCTCAATACTTTTTCCTGCAACTTTTTCATTGGGATCTAACATCCCTATTACAACTTTTTTGAATTTCTTTTCAATTATTAAATCTACACACGGAGGTGTTTTCCCATAATGAGCACAAGGTTCTAAAGTAACATAAATTGTACTTCCTTCTACTGATTTAATTGCATTTTTCACTGCATTTCTCTCTGCATGTGCTTCTCCATAACATTCATGGTACCCTTCTCCTATTGTTTCACCATCCTTAACTATAATAGCTCCTACTAATGGATTAGGATTTACTTTACCGATTCCTTTTTTAGCTAATTCTAGAGCCTTATCCATATATTTCTCATCCAAGAATTATCATCTCCCTTTATATATATATTTTACCCATTATAAATTTCTAAATTCAAAAAAACTCTGAAGTTTTAAGATCTTCAGAGTTTTTGTTATAACCGTAATCATTCATTTTATTTACAATTAAAATTTCAAAATAATTTGTTTTACTGTTGATTGTCATATAAAAATAAATAAATTTCTGTTTGCTTTATATAATCTTTTAACTATATACTTTAATTTATTATTTTTTAAAATCAAAAAGCCCTGAATTTTTTTAAAATTCAGGGCACAAATACAAATTAGTAGGATAATTTAAAATTTTAATTTTAAATATAATTTATATTAATTACTATCTTCTTTCATCCAGACTATACTGTCGGCTTCGGAATTTAACCGAATCTGCTATTTAAGCTTGCGGGCTTTACCGCCGATAGGGAATTTCACCCAACCCTGAAGACACTTTATTAAATTTAACATCATATTATCACATAATTATACTAGTGTAAAGTTTTATTTAAAATTTATTATATCAAAATCATTTTTCTTTTCTTTAACCCACTGAATGATTTTAGGATCATTCCAAACTTCAAATCCCAAGCTAAAATATTTTATAGCTTCTTCTTCACTACCAAGTTTGAACATATGTGGCAATGTACTTGGAACCCTCTTTTGCTTTAGTATATAAGGCACTACAAATGGATTTCTCTTATATGCTCTTCTTAATGCATTTTCTGCTTCTTTAATTTTATTAGTTTTATATAACAATGCAACTCTACTATAGTTTATAGCTGCTAAATTATCTTTTTCATACTTTTCTAACAAATCCTTTAATTGTGCATATTTTTCTTCAGTTAAAAGCCAATTCACTAATAAATTTCTAACCATTAGGTTATCATGTTCATTATATCTTAAAATTTCAAGAGCACTTTCTATTGCTGCTTCCTTTTCTCCATTTTTCCACAAATGAACTGCTAAACTGTATTTAGCACCAAAAAGAGGTTCTGCTATTTTTAGTTTAAATACTTCTGGCTCTGCAGTTTCTAAATTATCTATTCTTAATAGATTTTGCGCTGCCTTGACTGCCTTTTCTAAAAGAGCTTTCTTTTCAAGATTATTTAAGCTGGAATCTCTTGATAAAATAATATACGCATCTGCACAATCTTCATATATTCCTAATGCTTCTGTTGCATACTTTGCTTTATTCTTATAATTTTTTTGCTTCCATGCATAATCTACCATTCTTTGTGCTACAATAAAATTTTTATCAACCACAAATTTAAAAGGTTCTTTTTTTTCTTTTGCCATATCATCAACGGTTACTGCAGTTTCTTTCTTTTCGTCTAGAATATGTTTTTTTGAGGATTCTTTATTTTTGTCTGCACCTATTATCCATTGTTTATTTTCTTTTGATAAATCCAATAGACTTTTTACTTCTTTTGATTTACTAGAGCCCGTACTACTACTAACGCCAAATGCCTTATATAAATCAGTCACTTTAATATATGGTTCATCCTTTGAATCAAACAAATTATTTATAGTTCCTATAGCATGCACTATTCCTGCTGCCCATGAAAAGCTTTTTCCCTTTTTAAATTGTTCTTCATTATTTGAAAATAATGTCTCTGCAGCTATAACACAAATATTCTTATATTCATCATTAAGATATTCACTTGAAAAATTCTTTATCTTTTCAATTATTTCTTCATATTTGCCAGCTATTACGTTAGATGATTCTTGCATTTCTTACATAGCTCCTTTATAAAAATCTTTAACAAATTTGATTTTATTCTATAATAATTACTATTTACAATTATATTAACCAAACTTATATTTTTTGCTCTAAATTAATCATATTTATATATGAAAAATATTACATATTGTCTTTAAGAATTCAGTCAGGTTATATTATATCACATTATTTACAAATATATCTACTTATTAATTTTTATGATTCTTATTTTTTTATTATCCTTAAATTCGACTGACATTACATTTTTAATCATATACTTTATATTTTTATTTTGATATATTCTTATAATCTTATTAATAAACATATATTAATAATTAATTGATAATAGGAACTATATATATGCTATCAAAAAGTTTATATAATTTATGTCTTCTGATATCTACTCCCTACGAAAATCTAAATTTATTTTCTAATGAAATCTGTGATTTGGATTATCCTATACTTGAAGAAATATATTCGAAAAAACTATTTAACTTTAAATGGGAAAAAAAATTGAATTCCTCATTTAGCAAATTTCAATTTGACTATAGCTATGGAATATTAGATCAAAGTTCAGATTTTATCAAACTAAAGCTTAATTTGAATATTTCTTTTATAGTTGAAAACGCTCCAACTAATATACGTTCTGGTTGTATGCATGAATATATTGTTATTTTAGAACATTTACACAATAAATTTAAAATACAGTTTTTAATTGAGAATGAAGAAAATCCACTTTTATATAACTATGTATTAAAAGCTAACTTATCTGAAATAAATGATTTTATTTTTTCTGAAACTCAAGGCTTATGGACTAACAAGCTTTCCTCAATTGATGTACTATATGACTCTTTCATAAACTCTAGCTCTTTTTCTAATAATAATCGAGATTCTAAGTTTAATATTATAGAAGCTTGTAATTATGCAGAGACCTTTGCATTAAAACCAAATCCTAATTATAAATCCTTTGAAAATATTGGTGGAGATTGTACAAACTTTATGTCTCAAATCCTTTATGCTGGTGGCGTTAAACAAACTAAAGCATGGAAACCATATACCCTCCCATGGATTAGAGTTGAAGAAATCTATTTATATCTAACAACACAAACATTAGCCACTAAACTTCCTAATGAAAACTCATTATCTAAAGGATGTTTAATTCAATTCTATACTCCTCAAATCGGCAAGTTTTTTCATAATGGATTTATTACTTATGAACTTCCAAATAATGATTATCTTTACTGTTGTCATAGCTACAATAAGCTAAACTATCCACTTAGTAAAATCTACCCCCAAAGGTATCCTACACTTAGAGCATTAAAAATCAACTAAGGCATATAAAAATATAAAGACACCTTAGCTATTAAAGTTAAGGTGTCTTCATGTGATATATCTTCAATAAAAATAATTAGCCATATTAGCCATCTATCTGACCACTATATTTTTAGATACAAAATCAATCTTTATTTAATATTCTTTAAACAGTTATTTCACTTTTAATTTTTAATGCATCTTTATTATCATTGATAATTGGATCCACATATTCATCAATAAATTCTGTAACTTGGCTTGGTGATCTTCCAACAAACTTAGTAGGATCAATAACACCTAAGATTTCTTCCTTAGTAAGACCAAATGAACCATCATTTATGATTCTATCTATTAAGTCGTTATCTAAGCCTTCACCCTTTACTCTTTGAGCTGCTGCCATTGAGTGAACTCTAATATTTTCATGTAACTCTTGTCTATCCTTACCTCTTTTTACAGCTTCCATCATTATATTTTCAGTAGCCATAAATGGTAACTCATTTAATACATGAGAAGTTATTACCTTCTCGTATACTACCATGTTTTCAGAAATATTTATGTACAGATTTAATACTCCATCTAATGCTAAGAACCCTTCAGCAACAGATAATCTCTTATTAGCTGAATCATCTAAAGTTCTTTCAAACCATTGAGTTCCTGCAGTTATTGCTGGATTTAATGCATCTACTATTACATATCTAGCTAATGCACTTATTCTTTCACTTCTCATAGGATTTCTCTTATATGCCATAGCTGAAGATCCTATTTGATTCTTTTCAAACGGTTCTTCCATTTCTTTCATATTTTGAAGCAATCTTAAATCATTACTGAATTTGTAAGCACTTTGAGCAATTTCTGATAAAGTATTTAAAACTATTGAATCAAGCTTTCTTGGATAAGTTTGACCTGTAACTCCATAACTCTTATCAAATCCCATTTTCTCTGCTACCATTTTATCTAATGTCTTAACTTTGCTTTCATCCCCATCAAAAAGTTCCATAAAACTTGCTTGTGTTCCAGTAGTTCCTTTAACACCTAGAAGCTTTAATTTTGATATTACAAAATCTATATTTTCAATATCCATTACTAGATCTTGCATCCATAATGTAGCTCTTTTACCTACTGTAGTTAATTGAGCTGGTTGAAAATGCGTAAACCCGAGTGTTGGCATATCTTTATATTCTAATGCAAAGTTTTTCAAATGATTTAAAACAGTAACAATTTTATTCTTTATCAAATTTAAAGCATCTCTCATTATTATAACATCGGTGTTATCTCCAACATAACATGATGTAGCACCTAGATGAATAATCCCCTTAGCAGATGGACATTGAAGGCCATATGCATATACATGACTCATTACATCATGTCTAACTTCTTTTTCTCTTTGAGCTGCTTCTTCATAGTTTATATCATTTATATGTTCTTTAAGTTCTTTTATTTGCTCATCTGTTATATTTAATCCTAATTCTTTTTCACCCTCTGCAAGAGCTACCCATAATTTTCTCCATGTTGTAAATTTCATATCATCTGAAAAAATGAAACTCATTTCTTTAGATGCATACCTTGAATTTAAAGGTGTGCTGTATAAATTTCTCATTAAAAAACCTCCACACGAATATATTTTAAACTTTTTGTTTCAATATTCGTATTATATCATATTTTTTTCATTTTTGCCTATTAAAATTTTATTTTATGATAATCTGTATTCCATTTTCTTTTTAAGTTACCGTATAAAAAATAATAGGCCATTATATTTCACTGTATGTTATTTTATCTGATGTCTAGCCACTGTAACACTCCCATCTTCAATTAAAGTGGGAGATAACAGTGGCACGACCCTAAGTAAATTCAACTAACCTTCAGTGGGAGATTAAAACTCCCTCCGAAGCTAAGTTTCACTTTATTTCATGTTCCTAAATTATTCATAAATTAAAGTTTAATTTCTTGTTATTATTGTCTCTAATATTCATATAAATATAATAAGACACATTCAAAAATATAGATTTCATCTTTGGACCATTATTTTCTTTCATCTGCCTAATATTTATATAAAAGATTGGAGTGAAAAACTGTGTGTAAACTAAATATTTTCGACAAGCTTTCTTTTTTGTTAGTTTTTATAGGATCTATAAATTGGGGAACAATAGGATTATTCGACCTAAACTTATTAAACATAATTTCTTTAAATAGCTCATTAATAGAAAGAGTAATCTATATCCTTATATTCTTTGCTGCTTTAAATTTAGTTATATTATTATTCAGATGCAATTTAATTGTTGATGACAATTAAATATTTACTAAGAATATGTACAAACTAGATATACTAATGCTATTAAAATATTTTTAATAATCATTTCAATATATATTATTTATACAAAAGAAAAAGGTTCCATATTAAAAATATGGAACCTTGCTTTGTATATTAGTCTTCTAAAGTTTGAACTAATTTTACAATTTCTTCAACAGCTAAAGCTTCATCGTCTCCTGAAGCTACAACTTTGATTAAAGCATCTTTAGTTACTGCTAAAGATAATACTCCGATTAAGCTCTTAACATTTGCTTTCTTACCGTTATATTCTATACTAACGTCAGATTTAAATGATGAAGCCTTTTTAACTAGTAATGTTGCTGGTCTAGCATGAAGACCAGATGAATTTTTTACCGAAACCTCTTTTGCTATCATATATACACCTCTTTACAAAAAATTAAATAAATATCGCATTTAACTATTCTAGTATAATCGTTTTTATAAATAATTTCAACTTAAAAATCACTAGTTCTTTATTAATTTGAAAATAAATTTATTTATCTAGGTTGTACTATTAATTTTATAGCTGTTCTTTCTTCTCCATCTATTATTATATCTGTAAATGCAGGTACACAAACTATATCCTTTCCACTTGGAGCTATAAACCCTCTTGCTATGGCAATCGCCTTAACAGCTTGGTTTATCGCACCTGCTCCCACTGCTTGCATTTCTGCAATATTCTTTTCTTTTATTATTGCTGCGAGTGCACCTGCTACAGAATTAGGATTTGATTTTGTTGATACTTTTAATACGTCCATTTTTGTTATTCCTCCTAGAATTTATTCTACAAATCGTTTACATTAAATATATTCTATAACTGTTCTAAAAATCCTTCTTATAATTCGTAAAATTTGTAATTTTTTTCATTTGATTAATTATTATCACTACTATAGATATTATACAATAAGCTTAAATATTATATTTCATTTAGGCCTGTGAAAAAAGAATGGATAAAATATACTTGTATACTTACCCATTCTTTTTTTGAATGCGCTTTATATAAAAAAAGAAGTATATTTTATTATATAAACAAAATATACTTCATCTTTTACTTAGCAAAATCTACTGCTCTAGTTTCCCTTATCACATTAATTTTAATTTGTCCAGGATATTCAAGTTCTTCCTCGACACTCTTAGCTAAATTATGTGCTAATTCAATTGTCCCAGCATCATCAATCTTATCTGGTTTAACAATAATTCTAATCTCTCTACCAGCTTGAATGGCATATGACTTTTCTACACCTTCATGTGAATTTGCAATTTCCTCTAACTTTTCCAATCTCTTAATGTATGCTTCTAATGTCTCTCTTCTAGCCCCTGGTCTAGCTGCTGATATTGCATCTGCTGCTTGAACTAGTACGGCTTCTAAAGATAGCATTTCTACATCTGAATGATGCGCTGCTATTGCATTTATCACTAATGGTGATTCATGATACTTTTTAGCTAGATCTCCACCAATTAAAGCATGAGGCCCCTCTTGTTCTTGATCAACTGCTTTCCCAATATCATGTAGCAATCCTGCCCTTTTAGCTAGAGTAACATCTAAACCTAGCTCTGAAGCCATTAAACCAGCTAAGTATGAAACTTCTATGGAATGTTTTAAAACATTTTGCCCATAACTTGTTCTATACTTTAATCTACCAAGAAGTCTTATAATTTCTGGGTGTAGTCCATGTACACTAGTTTCAAGGGCTGCTTGTTCCCCTTCTTCTTTTATACTATTCTCTACGTCCTTAGTTGCTCTTTCAACCATCTCTTCGATTCTTGCTGGATGTATTCTGCCATCCACTATTAACTTTTCTAGTGCCATTCTTGCAACTTCTCTTCTAATCGGATCGAAGCTAGAAAGAATAACTGCTTCTGGAGTATCATCTATAATTAAATCCACCCCTGTTAATGTTTCTAAGGTTCTAATGTTTCTTCCTTCTCTACCTATTATTCTACCCTTCATCTCATCATTCGGTAGTGCAACAACGTGTACAGTTGTTTCAGACACATGATCAGCAGCACATCTTTGAATCGCGGTTGTAATTATTTCCCTTGATCTTTTGTCTGCTTCTTCCTTTGCCTTACTTTCAATATCCTTTATCATCAAAGCAGCATCATGTGTAATTTCTTTTCGAATTTCATCTAAAAGAATCCCACGTGCTTCTTCACCAGAAAGGGCTGATACTCTCTCAAGTTCTGCTCTTCTTTCATTATAAAGTTTCTGTACCTTTGCTTCTACTTGATCTATCTCAAGCATTCTTTCATTGATTGTTTCGTCTTTCTTTTCAAGAAGCTCACTTTTTTTATCAAGTGTTTCTTCTCTTTGAATTACTCTTCTTTCAAGCCTTTGAATCTCATTTCTTCTTTCACGAGATTCCTTATCAAAATCATTTCTTAATTTATGAAGTTCTTCTTTCGCCTCAAGGATTGCTTCTTTTTTAGTTGTTTCTGCATCCTTTTGTGCTCTAGTTAAAACTTCCTCTGCTTCTTTTTCAAGCGATTCAATTTTAGTTTTTGACGTATTTTGAATCGTCTTATAAACCACTATTCCTAATATTAATAAAACTATTATATCTACTACTATTATTAACGCTGTAAACACATAAACACCTCCCATTTATTATTTTCTTACTATATTACTAACAAGAAAGTATAGTAGGTGTCATACTCTTCTCACTGCATTCGGAATATGATAAACCAGTATTCCTTTTCATTCTATATTAAAAATAAAATTATGTCAAGTTTGCTCATATAATGGTCAGGACAAACG